>ENA-UOUL01000681-UOUL01000681.1-bioreactor-metagenome-genome-assembly--contig:-NODE-681-length-56597-cov-7.786129_pt1 | contig 56597 bp, 47 predicted proteins | sample MGYA00249838_ERZ747220 | MGnify/ENA primary metagenome ERZ747220 (study PRJEB28778, sample SAMN05720191) | bioreactor metagenome | isolation source: Anaerobic biogas reactor | place: USA:Washington... | reverse complement strand
GCCTCCTGCGAGACATCGCCCGCGAGGAACGTCGCATTGGTGTCGCCATGGACTCCGTCGATGTAGGCCGTCACGTCGATGTTGACGATGTCGCCGTCCTGGATCACCGTCGAATCCGGGATGCCGTGGCAGATCACCTCGTTGAGCGAGGTGCAGCACGACTTCGGAAATCCCTTGTAGCCCAGCGTCGACGGGTACGCGCCGTGATCGATCATGTACTCGTGGGCGATGCGATCGAGCTGATCGGTGGTGACACCGGGAGCGACCGCACGACCGGCCTCGGCCAGGGCGTTCGCGGCGATCTTGCCCGCCACCCGCATCTTCTCGATGGTCTCCGGGGTCTGCACCCAGGGCTCGCGGCCTTCGTTGACGGTGTCTTTCCACGCGTACTCCGGTCGCTCGATGGCGTCGGGGACGGGAAGAGTCGGCGAAACGACGCCGGGGACCAACGGTTCACGAACTGTCATGCCTCCGATTCTACGGCTCACTGTTATTCATGCCGCACCGATGTGCATCCACGGGCCGACGACCAGTAAGGTGTGCCTAACTGAAACTTTGAGGAAGACGAAGGCGGAGACAGGTGACGATTGCCCGACGATCCGCGGTGTCGGTCGCCGCTGTCTGGGCTCTCGTCCTCGCGTCCGCTTTGGTTCTCACCGGATGCACCACCGTGCCCATCGACACCGGGGCCTCGGCGTCCGCGGCGAACGCGGTTTTGAAATCCGGTCCGACCGTTGCGAAACTGCCGACCGCCGACATCGTGCACGCTGTCCCCACCGTGACGATGACCTGGTGAGCGGCACCGTTCGTTTCGTCCAGGAGCCTGGCGATTCCCGCCGATGCCAATTTTGCTCGGGTCGTCCCGTCCAGCATGTCCGAGGGGTCGTCGATCACGATCGTTGCACCAGGCTGCTGTCGCTCGATCGACGCCAGATGTGCTGCGAGCCCCAGCATGTCGAGCTGCGAGTCCGAGAGCCGGCCCACCGCATGCACCTGGCGGGGTTCACCGGCAACCAGCACACTCAATGCCGGACGTCCCGCGGTTGCCTTCGCTTTCAAACGAATGCTCGGAGTGTTGCCGGGTGACAGGAGCGTGAGCCATTCGTTGATGGGTTCGGCCAACTCGTTGAACAAGGCATCGACGACGCGCGTTTCGTGACGCTTCAACGCGTCGGCCGCACGTCCCAGGCAGTCCTTTTCGAACTGCTCACGCCGCTTCCGCTCCAGTTCTGCCCAGATTTGTTCGGCGTGCGACACGATCGCCCTCAGCGAGACCTCGTCAGGTGCAGAGCTGTTTCGAAACTCGTTCAATGCATCGCGGCGCAAAGTTTCGACTTCGTCCAGTTCCATACGAAACCGCTGGTCCGTCAGCGTCCACTCCGCGGTCGTGGCGCGTAAAGCTTCCACCTCGGCTGCACCACCTCGAGATGCCGAATCGAGTGCACGCTGGATCGATGCGGCGGCTCGGAGCCATGCAGACCGTGTTTGCCGCAAGGTGTCACATCGAGTGCGGAAGTTGCGTACGGTATCGGCCGCGGCGTCGGCGCCGGCGAGTGGAAGCTCAGGAAGCCCACGGGTTGCCTCACCCATCCGCGTCAGCAGGCTGCGGGTACGGTTCACCAGGCTTTCACGACGGCGGACCCGTTCGATGCGTTCGGTCTCGCGTTCGATCCGGGCGCGGATGTCACCGAGACGGGACTCGGTGACGGTCCCGTTCTCACAGGCAGGGCACTGCCGCTCGGGTGACGCGACCTCGACGAACAACGTCAGCATCGTCAGCAAGTCGTCGGTGTCGGCAGGCTCGAGACTCGCAATCGGGTCAGCCTCTCCCCACAGGCCGAGGATCTGCTCCAGTTCAGCGCGGGGGAAGGAATCGAGCAGATTGATCAGAGGTGTGTCGAGATCCGCCGCAGGCTTCTCGGTGCCGTCGAGCCGTCCGACAGCCCAACTTCGGAGTTCTTCCATCGACGATATCCGGTCGAAAATTCCCTGCGCTGCCACGAACTCGTATACGGGTGCCAGTGGAGAAGCCGTGCACGGCGCCTCGTCGTTCTTCTGGTGGTCGATCAGACCCGCACGAACGCCCCTGATCACCGCGATCGCCGGCATCAAACCGACCACGGTGCCGAGATGCTCGGCGCGGTCGCTGCCTGATCCGACGAGGTGCTCCCTCAGTCGACGCCGCGCGAGAACCTGCACGGGAAGCGATCGAGCAGGTCTCGGGCCGAACTTTCCGTCCCATGTTGCCGACTGCAGCAGTGAACTCGACTCGGCCCCGTCTGCCCAGGCAACCGCGACGCACACTTCGTCAGCACCCGAGGAACCGTCAGACCTCACGTGCGGGATATTGGCTGCGTCCTTTACCTCACCTGTGGTCCCCGCCCCTGACCGACGACGAGTCGTTTCGCCCTCCATCAGGAGCTCGAGTCCGTCGACGAGGCTGGTCTTGCCGGTCCCGTTGTCCCCGTACACGATCGTCAGTCCGCGTGACGGCCGCAGTGTCTGCTTCGGTCCGAACGAGCGAACACCGGCAATGGAGATCGTGTCGATGTAGCCGTCGAACGCCGCGCTCGGACCCGGCGGATCGACCTTGACGAACCTCTCGATCACCGCGTCGGCATCGAAGTCGTCGGCACTCCGTGCTCGTGCGATCTCGTCCCGAATCGCGGCAACTATCTCAGTGACACCCCACGTCTCACATTCCATGTGAACCCCCTCCGGGCGGAACCCTACAATCACTGCTTCGCAGAGCCTCAGCTCGTGCTCATCGGCCCCGCGTGATCCTCGTCATAGCTCGATGCAACCGTGTCGCCCCGATATGCGAAGGTAGCCCCATGCCCTTCGATGAAGACGCCGGCGCAGTCGAACGAATCGGTCGACGATTGGTCGATGTCGGCCTCGGTCAGGGTCGTTCACTCCTGACCCCCGGCCGCCCCGTCTGGACGGTCGAGCATCTCGCCGAACTCGAACAAGACTACGTGGCGCGACCCGACGCGGGCGCCGGGAGTTTCTTCGACAAGCTGTCCGTTCAACTTCGAGATTCCTCACCCGAAGCCGTTCAGCTGTTCGCCGAGATCTACATCCTCAACGTGCTCCCCATCCTCAACCTCGGGGGCAAACTCAAAGTGCAGCAGGTCCGGTCGATCCTCGACATGGCCGACGATCCTGTCCAACTCCCCGCCGACGTCGAGCAGGCGTTGGCGGGCGGCGGTGTGTTCAACGGTGGGCAAGCGTTCAACAACTACCGGTGGAAGCAACTCAGCTACCTCATCGAGGTCGCCTGCGTATTCCGCTCGCTTACCGAACAGCAACGCCTCGAGGCACTGGGTGATCCGCTTGCATTCCGCCACGTAGTGCGGTCAGTTCCGACCGGCCAGTTCGTACAGCAGCAATCGCTGCTCTTCCTCGCGTTCCCCGACTACTACCTGCCGATCGTGAGCACGGACGATCGACGACGCATCCGCAACGCCTTCGCCACGCAGTACCTCGACCACCCGCCCACGGACGACGTCGACGTCGATCTCCATGAAATCCACACGAAGGCGGTCGAAGCGACCGGCGGTGCAATCGACTTCTACCAATCGCCGTGGGTAGAGCAATGGAAGCTGTCCAGCGACCCCGCACCGACCGACGAGATCACCCACGCGTGGAGGGTGTACGGATCGAACGTCGCCGGCGTGGACATGGTGCCCACCTGGCGCAAGAAGGGCACCGTCTCCCTCGCCGCGAAATTCCTCCGGGCCATCGAGCCCGACATCAGCAGAGACGAACTGAAGGGCTTCGTCGAGCAGGACTACCGATCCTCCGGGTACGCCGTCCGGCAGGAGAAGGTCGACGAGTTCTATTCGTTTCTCGCCCGCATGCATCCGGGCGATCTCATCGTCACCGTCAGCCAGGGCAGGGTGCATTTCGGCACCGTCACCGGCGACGCCGAGTACGTGCACAGCAGCGACGGACGATCCAACCTCCGCCGGCCCGTCAAATGGGAATCCCGATCACAGCGCACCTCCGACCTGCCGCTGGAAATCGCGTCCCGACTCACCACGCAAGGTGACGTCGTCGACCTGACCACACAGATCGATGCCATCCGCGAAATCATGGGGCAGCGCCGCCAGGTCACCCCCGCCACCGGCCTCAACGTGCCCGACGCCGATGAACAGCTCGCCACGCGGCTGCACGTGCCGCAACACTGGCTACAGGAATGCATCGAGTTGCTGCGCGACCGTCCACAGCTGATCTTCTACGGCCCGCCCGGGACCGGAAAGACCTACATCGCCAAGGAACTCGCCCGACACCTCGCCGGTGAATCCAATGTCAAACTCGTGCAGTTCCACCCGGCCTACTCGTACGAGGACTTCTTCGAGGGATACCGTCCGGCACAATACGGAGCCGGACAGGTCGGATTCGAGCTACGACCCGGGCCGTTGCGCACGCTCGTCGACCGCGCCGTCGAGAATCCCGATGCGGTGTACGTCCTCGTCATCGACGAGATCAACCGCGGCAACCTCGCGAAGATCTTCGGCGAACTCTACTTCCTGCTCGAATACCGCAACGAGAGCATCGATCTACTGTACGGATCAGGGGATTCCGAACCATTCATGTTGCCGCGCAACGTCATCGTCCTCGGAACCATGAACACTACCGACCGGTCGATCGCTCTCGTCGACGCCGCGATGCGCCGACGTTTCGCCTTCCTTCCCCTGCACCCGTCCGAAGAACCCACCTCCGGCATCCTCCGTAGCTGGCTGCGCGCACAGAGGTGTCCGGTGGACACCGCCGACCTACTCGACGAACTCAACACTCTCATCGACGACGAAGACTTCAAGATCGGTCCGTCGTATTTCATGCGACCCGCGGTGTTCGAACCCAACGGGCTCGAACGAGTGTGGAAGTACAACATCCTTCCGCTCCTCGAAGAGTTCCACTACGGCGACCGCGGTGTGGACGTGCACGCAACCTACGGACTCGAGACGGTGCGAAGATGACTGGCCGCCAAGGTGTCTTCCGTCAGCGAGAACGAATCTGACAATGACGACAGTACTGTCGTTGACCGAGGGTGACGGCGCACTGACCCACGGCGAGTACGACACGCTGAATCAACTCGGCATCGTCGATGTGACCCACACGGCCGAACCCGGACGGTACTCGGTGAAGGCGACGCAGAAGGTCGGCGCGGGATACCGAACAGTCGCCGACACACTCCCGGTTCTGCGCGGACGGATTCGTGTAGGTGAACAGATGACGCGCCGTTACGGGCTGCCGGTTCCGCTGGCCGTCGAGTACGACGATTTCACCGTCGACATCACCGAGAACCGACTGCTGTTGGCGGCGACACTGCGGCTCCTCACCATCCCGCGGATCACGCCGGACACACGCCGACGCCTGCAACGTCTCCGCCTCGTTCTGGCCGATGTCACCGCACCGGCACGGGGACGATCGCTTCCCGACTGGCGTCCGACCCGACTCAACGCCCGCTACCAGGACGCACTACGCCTGGCCGAGGTGGTACTGGCAGCGCAATCGTTCGAACACCGTGTGGGCGGACTCGTCGTCACCGGCTTCATGTTCGACATGTGGCGGATCTTCGAGGACTTCGTGTGCACCGCGCTCGGCGAATCGCTCTCCCGCCGGTCGGGGCGATGCGCCACGCAGTACCCCCTTCACCTCGACGAAACCTCACAGATTCGCATGAGACCCGACCTCGTCTGGTTGTCCACCGATCGAACAGTGCAGGCCGTCGTCGACGCGAAGTACAAGGCCGAACGCCCCGCCGGGTTCCCCGACGCCGACCTCTACCAGATGCTCGCCTACTGCACAGTCCTCGGCTTGCAGGACGGCCATCTGGTCTACGCGAAAGGCAACGAACCTGTACGAACCCATCAGGTGCGACGCGCAGAACTACGGCTTCACACCCACGCGCTCGACCTGTCGTTGGAGCCCGCCGCACTCCTGACACAAGTCGACCGGCTTGCCGATCGGATCGCAGCTCCTTCACCGTCGAGCAGGTAGCGCATCAGGACACCTACCCCAGCATCATCACAGCACCCGACACGACGTCCCCGAGTTCGGGCGCTCCGCAACGGTCCGAGAATCGGCTACACTTCTGCACTCGGTGGGTCAGGGGGACACGCCACGGGGTCGAGCATTCCGGATGCCGAAGGGGGAATCGTGTCATATTGCGTTGCACCGTGCGTGAGGTTGTCGCGATGATCGTCGATCCGGTGATGCTCGCCGCCCTCGCCCAGAGTCTCACCGAACATGCCATCCGCATCCGGTTTGCATGCCAAACTCACTCCCATCGGTGGCGTGCTCTTTCACGCCTCCCGGACGCCCTCCCCGGCTCGGCCGTTGCGGCCATGTCCATCGACACCTCGACGGTTCTGGCCGATGTCTGCGACATCCTCTCGGGGCCGATCGATCAGATGGCCTACATCTCGGGCAAAGGCAGCGCGGACTACACGATCACGGTCGAGGACTTCGCCGCGCGGATCCGCGCCACAGGAGAACTGTTGTGACCCCTACACGTTCGATGGTCGCGGAATGGGATACGGCCGACACCCGAAGAACAGCGGATGCCATCGACGTTGCGCAGTCCGCCCTGGACACGATCGCCCGAGCGATCCATTCCGAAGTATCCTCCATGCACGACCAACGGCACTGGGTCGGCGACGCCCAACGTGCAGCCGAGGACTGTGCCGAGCAGGAATCGCGGCGAATGATCCGTTGCGCGGGATGGATCGGCGAACTCGCCGGGCACTATCGGACGGCCGCGGACAACATCGACTCGGCACGAACAGCACTGCAGAACAAGGTCGGTTCGGCCCTCGAAGCCGGTGCGACTGTCGCCGACGACTGGACCGTCGGCCCCGGGACCATCGAGGACCCCGCGATCGTCGACTACTGGCGGTGGGAGATCGTGGGTGCGCTGGGCGTGCTTGTCGAGGTGGACGAACAGGCCGCGCAGGCGATCCGAAACACCCTCGACGAACTCGAGGCGCTCGCACCGAAATCGTCGGGCATGTCCGGCATCGAAGCCCGCCAACTCGCCACCCGCATCGCAAATTCTGCTCAACTCGGGGATCTCGCCATCGACCGCCTGCTCAACGATCTCGAAGGCGCACAGTTGAACACGGAGCAACGCGCCGCGTTGGGACGCGGCGAGAACGTTGTCGTATCGCAGGGAACCCTCGACTACCTGCAAGAACTGTACGGAACGCTCGATGTCGAGGGGTTTTTGGAACTGTCCGACCAGCTCGCCGGCAGCGGGCACCCCGAAGCCCGGGCTTGGCTCGCAGACGGACTCGCGCTCGCAGTCGACCCGCGGATCGTCAGCGATGCCGAGACCGACACCGGTGGACTGACCCCGCAGATCACGGAATTCCTGTCGGGGCCCGCGACGACGGTGGACCAAGGCATCGATCCACCGATCACCGTCACCACAGTCCACAACGCGGGCCTCCTCGACCGATTCACACAGGCATACGGTGCGGGCGATGCAGCGCTGCAACAGGACAACCCCCTCAACCGTGCCCTGATCGAACGTGCCGGCGAGCTGGCATCCGTCGATCGAGGACCGGGCGCCGACGTAGCGCTGGAAGGTGCCGGTAACACCAGCTTCGACAGCCTCGTCGAACACCTCGTCGAGACCGGTGGTCGTGACCGCGGCAGCGTACACGATCTGATGGTCGACACCACCGCGCGCGACGAGACGATCCTTCCACTGTTGCAGTACGACTGGAGCGACACCGGTGACGCGCACGTGGCGGAGATGTTCAGCTGGATCGGTTCCGACGCCGTTCCCGATGGGGACGATCCCGCCGACCTCGCTCGGGCCACCCGCGCGGGCGAAACCACATTCGGGTTGTCGCAGCTGCTCCACGAGCACCACACCGACCTCCTCGACCTGCCGAACAGCGACAACAAGTCGATCGGAGAAGTCAACCCCACACTGACCCGGAGCATGGCAACAGCAGTATCGCCGTATCTCGCGGAGATGGTGGGGGTTCCCGGCGAAGACACCGGCACCCACGGCTTCGGCGTGCTGGGTAAAGAGAACGTCCCGGCATTGTATGCGACGTTGGCGAGTGACCCGAAGCAGCCGAACATCTGGCTGGTCGGGTGACGGAGACAGTTGCGTCACTCGAGCAGCGGTGGGTCTCTCTCGAACCGACATCGGGCAATCCGCGTCTCGAGTACGGAACGTGGAGCGGGAGCCTTCTCGGCGCGGCAGAAGCCGGAGTGCGCATCGAACACGAGAATCGCGTGCAGGACATCGAAGACCGCGGAACCCTGTTCGACACCACCAAGGCCGGTGTGTACGGGGCGGCATCGGCAATCCCTGTCGTCGTCGCGATAGGCGTGGACATGCTCGCACCGTCCATGCGCGAGGACTACGTGGACACCTCCAACCTCGAACCCCACGCGGCACCTGACACTTCACGGTTCGTCGACATGTACAACCTGGCGTTGGCTATCCAGGAGGAGAATGGGGGTGTTCTTCCGGATGGGTCTCAGTGGGACCCGTTCAAGACCGAGGCTGGAAACCTGGGGACGCTCGCCCAGGTTGAATCCGACAGACCTGATAGTTCCATACCTGTATTCATTTCGGTAGTAACAGGAGAACTCAACGTACGGGGAATCCCGATCGACAGCTTCAACACGGCCGTAGACGACGGCAGACGATCCGTGACCGAAGGATGAGCGGATGATCGCCCACCGCCTGATCGGAGTTCTCCTCATTGCCGGAATGGCTATCGCAGGGTGCGCTGCGGTTCGACCTCATGTCGATTCCACAGCCATTCCCTCGAACAAAGGCCCATACCAGCTTCCCGACCTTGTCCGATACAACTACCGCTGGAGCGCCGAACCTCACATCGACCTGTTCAGCGGGCCCGCCACCGCAATCCGCGCCTATGTCGAGTCGTATTACGCTGCCACCGACGCGCACTCCACCAAAGCCGGCTATCCCGGATTCGAGAAAGCCATCGAGCACCTCGTCTTCGAACCATTCCGCGAACGCGACATCAACGACCGCACCAACCACAACCCCCAGCCCATCGTCGGCACCTCGTACGGGCACATTCTGGAGATGACCACCACCGACACCGGGATCATCGCCATCATCTGCGAAGGCAACTACTCACTCATGTTCACCCGCGAGGACGGCAGCTACGGAAATCTCGGAACCCGCGTTCCCAACGCGATAGGAGTCGAGATCGCTCCCGGACCGGACGGCGCAATCTACGACACCCGCCCCACCGCAGGTCCGGCCCGCGCACCACAATCCGACATGTTCGGCGGCTGGACCGTCACACGGCACCGCCTCAGCATCGAAGATTTCTCGTACCATCTTGCATGCGAATACAAGTTCCCCGATCCGCCGGAGGATCGACCCACACGCCTCAGCGATGTGCTCACCGTCCCCTACCCCACCCTGCCACCCTACCCAGGCTGGCCGGAACAACCCGAATAGCCGGGCCAACACACCGAATCCGAATCAGACAACACCGGCAACGCCACTTCCCATCGCCGCCCTCGGCAATATTCGGGCGCGGCGCACACGACACCGACGAACCGACCCCACTCCCCTCCCACACCGGAAGCGTGATCGCCCGAATGCCACGCATTTTCGAGACACCACTTTCCCGGACACCGATTTCACTGCTCCGGAACGGAAGTCCAGAATTCGACGATGGTCTTCACCACGACGTCGGCGTCGATCACCAGTGGGGACACGTGACCCGTACCGGCGACCACCTCGGCGCGCCCGTCGGGCATGGTGGAGACGGCGGACTGCGCGTCGGACAGCTGCCAGCCCATGGCGTCGTCACGGGCGGCGAGCATCAATGTCGGTGCGGTGATCCGCGGCAGCAGGTCTCCGAGGCCCTGCCGGTGCACCATCACCGACTGCATCGCGTGCAGCATCGACGTGCGGTCGGCGGTGCGGAACACATCGATGATCGTCTCGGCCCGCTCGGGTCGGGCCGCGGCAGCATCGGCGCCGAGCAGTGCGTTCGACAGTGCGCGGGTGATGTACCGCGTGGCGCCGGCGAGGCGGTACATCCGGACCAGAGGCGCGACCTTCGTCAGCCGCTCGCGGGTGGACAGCGCCTGCACCGGTGTGCCGATGGTGGTGAGGGTGCGCACCCGAGCGGGCCCGGTCGCGGCGACCACGATGCCCACGTGACCTCCCCACGCGTTACCGATCCAGTCGACCGGCTGGTCGATGCCGAGTCGGTCGAGGACTTCGATCGCGGCCGCGGCGCAGTCGTCGAGGGTGAAGTCGTGGTCGATGCGCTCGCTGCGGCCGTGCGCGGGTCCGTCGATCGCGATCACCCGGCGGTACGCCGCGAAGGCGTCGATCACCTCACCCCATGACCGGGAGTCGACGAACAGGCTGTGCCACAGCAGTGCGGGCGGGCCGGCACCGACGCTGTCGAGATGTAGTCCGCCCAGTGCGGTAGCGACGAAATCGGGGCTCGGCGTACTCATGACGACCTCGCAGAAATACTTCGGAATCCGAAACTTCGGTAACCGTAGTATTCTCCGTCGGTATGGCCACGTCAAGAGACCTCCCTGCGGATCGGCTCGCCATCGGGCAACTGCTGGTCCGGTTGCTGCGCGAGTTCCGGCGCGACCTTGCCGCCCCGGCGGACGAACGCGGCTACGGCGACGTCCGCGACCCCCACCTGCAGATCTTCGGCAACATACGCACGGGCGGCATCCGACTCACCGAACTCGCGACGCGCGCGCAGCTGAGCCTGGCCGCGACCTCCGAACTGGTCAACGACCTCGAGTCCCTCGGCTACGTGGAACGCCGCCCCGATCCCGCGGACGGCAGAGCCAAACTGATCGAGCTGACCACCAGGGGACGACAGCTGCAATCCGATGCCGGTGATCGAGTCGCCGACATCGAGCAGCGTTGGGCCGCGATCGTCGGCCCCGCAGAGTTCACCGCGCTGTGTTCGACGATGCAGCGCCTGCTCGACACCCTCGATCCGGACGAAGCCGGTCGCTGAGCGTCGCTCACCGCACCGCGACGACGTCGAGTGTGGACGGCACGCATTCCAACAGTCTCGACTCCGCCCCACCCACCCCACCGGTGTCACTCCGCCCCGGTAGTGTCGCCGCTGGGGAACACGACAAAGAGGACGGGGCGCGTATCCGCGACCCACCGGTACGAGAGGCGGGGGCACGTGGCGACATTGGCGATCGACAAGGATTTCCTCCTCGACTTCGCGAAACTCGAACAGTCGGTACAGACCCGGGTCCACGAGGTGTTCGGCAAGTTCGACACCGCCACCCACACCGGGCTGCACCTGGAAAAGATCAAGAACGCACGCAACCCTCAGTTCCGGTCGATCCGCATCACCCAGTTCTGGCGGGGCATCGTCCTCGCCCCGCAGACCGGCGACACCTACACGCTCCTGAAGGTGCTCCCCCACGACGACGCCTACGTGTGGGCCGAACGCCGCAACGTGTCGGTGAACCAGGCGACCGGCGGTATCGAGGTCCGCGACGACGCCGCCCTCGACGAACATCTCGCCCACCTCGACCGGCAGGCCCCCGACAACTCGGGTGCGCACCTGTTCGCACACGTCAAGGACAGCGACCTGGTCCGCCTCGGACTCGACGACAAGGCCGTGCGGTTCGCGCGGTTGCTCACCGACGATTCGCAACTCGACGCGGCCCAGCCGTACTTTCCCAGCACCCAGTGGCAGGTCCTCTACGGGCTCGCCGCCGGGATGACACCCGACGAGGTGTGGGCCGACCTCGGAGCCGAGATCCTCGACGGGCCCGTCGACACCGCCGATCTCGACGCTGCGATCCGTCGCAGCTCCCACCGCGTCCTGCTCGTCGACGGCCCGGACGAGCTGATGGCGGTGTTCGCGAATCCGTTCGCACTGTGGCGGATCTATCTGCATCCGGCGCAACAGGCCGTCGTCGACGCCTCCTTTCGGGGTCCGGCGCGGGTGACCGGCGGACCCGGCACCGGCAAGACGGTCGTCGCGTTGCATCGCGCCCGTCGCCTCGCCGAACGCGGCGACGGGAAGGTTCTCGTCACCACGTTCACCTCGACCCTCGCCGAGTCGTTGGAAGACGGCATCCTGATGCTCGTCGACGATCCCGCCGTCGAAGCGCGGATCGTCGTCGAGCACGTCGACCGGATCGCCCACCGTGTGTTCCGTGAAGAACACGGCAGCCCTCACCTGATCACCAATGCGGACGAGAAGAAGCTGTGGCGCAGCATCATCGACGATCTGGGTATCGACTTCACCGAGACGTTCCTCGGCGAGGAGTGGCGGCAGGTGGTGCTCGCCCAGCGTGTCTCCGACGCCGCCGGTTACCTCGCCGCGAAACGCACCGGTCGTGGGCGGCGGTTGGGCGCATCCCAGAAAGCGATGGTGTGGCAGGCGATCTGGGAGTTCGAGCACGCGCTCATCACCCGCACGGTCCACACCCACGAGACGGTGCGCCGCGAGGCCACAAGAATTCTCGAACAGCGGACCGACAAGCCGTACCGCCACATCGTCGTCGACGAGGCGCAGGATCTGAGCCCCGACCAGTGGCGGCTGCTACGCGCCTCCGTCCCGGAAGGCCCCGACGACCTGTTCCTCGCCGGAGACACCCATCAGCGCATCTACAACAACCACGTGAGCCTGCGTGACGTCGGCATCAACGTCACCGGGCGGTCACGCCGGCTGACGATCAACTACCGGACCAGCGCCGAAATCCTGCGGTGGAGTCTCGAACTCATGCACGGTGCACGTTTCGACGACATGAACGATCGACTCGACACCATCGCCGGATGCCGGTCGGACGTCCACGGTGACGCTCCGACCGTCGAAGGGTTCGGCACCCGCGACGTCGAGTTCGCCTCGCTGTCCGAGAAAGTGCAGGGGTGGATCGACAGCGGTATCGAACCGTCCGAGATCGGCGTCGCCGTGCGGTCCAGGAAGCTCGGGGACGCCGTCGCCGCGGCACTGACCAAGCACCGGATTCCCAGCACGTTTCTGGCCGATTCCCGCGGGAAGACCGAGGGGGTCGCCATCGGCACGATGCACCGGATGAAGGGGCTCGAGTTCCGTTGCCTCGCCGTCGCCGCGGTCTCCAGCAAGCAACTCCCCGCGCCGTATGCCGTGGCGTCCGCCGATGAGGACGAACACACCCACGCACGAGACCTGCAGCGGGAACGGTGCCTGCTGTTCGTCGCCTGCACCCGCGCGCGGGAACAACTGCTCGTGACGTGGCACGGCGAACCCAGCCCCTTCCTCACCCCGCTCCTCTGAACATGAGTACGGCCACCGGCGACGCGGCCGGATACACGACTATCGAATCCGTCGGGTCCCGCCCACCGCGGCGAGGTTTCTGGGAGAATCGACCGGATACCCGAGGAGCACAGTCATGTCCGACAATGCATCATCCACCGTCCACACCCGTCGCGTGCCCGGAACCATCATGATCGTCGCTGCCGCAACCGCTCTCGGATTCACCGCAGCGTGCGGAGATTCCGGGGACGACGGTGCGGCCACCACCACGAGCCCCGCGGTCACCGCGCCTGTCACGACCACACCGCACGTTACCGAATCACCGGAAGCCGCGGCGTCCGAAGCGACGATCACGATCGAGGATTCCTCCTTCGGAGACCCGATCACCGTCACGCCCGGCCAGGTCGTCACGGTCGTCAACCTGGACAGCGCACCGCACACCGTCACCGCGAACGACGGCACCTTCGATGTCGAGGTCGCGGCCGGTGAGACCGTCACGTTCACCGCACCGATCGATCCGGGCACGTACGATTTCCACTGCACGTATCACTCGGGCATGGTGGGCACGCTGACCGTGCAGTGACCGGGGATCTGCGGCGGGTCCGATCCGATCAGATCATCTCGGGCACGTGCAGATGCGCGATCACGAGTTCGAAATCGCACGTGTCGGTCATCGCCGCGCGGGCCTCACGGGAACCGGCATCCCGAAGCGCGTCGAGGCGTTCGCTGCCGGCGTCCAGCAACTGTGCGCTGTCGAAGATCAACGACGTGACCGAACGTCCTGTGGCGCGGTCGAGCATGAGACCGGCGCTGCAGAAGCCCTCGACTTCCTCGAGTTTCGGCAGTGCCGCCAGATTCCACACGTCGAGTCCGCGGTCCATGTCGGCCGGATCGATCGTGAACCACGTGACGCGGCAGCACGCGCCCCGACCGGAATGGTGTTCGCGATGCATCGCGGCGATCTCCCACCGGGACACCTCGGTGCGGCCGTGGAACACTTCGGCGGCCTCGTCACGGAGCAGACCGACGCGGCCTTCACTCGCGCGGAGTGATTCCTCGTCACGCCACGAACTCGTGGCGATGCATCGGCCGGAGGTGCGGTCGACGAGCAGGGACATTCCGAGGCAGGACTCGATGTCTGCCAGCGCAGGCATCACGGTGGTGCGCATGTGCATGATCCCGGCGTCGATGAACGACGGATGGGACAGGATTGTGGTGGAACGTGCAAACACGATCGGCACCTCTCTCGTCGAGGCGGCGCCCGGCGGCGTCGCCGGTGGTTTCCACGTCGTTCACGTTCCTCCGCTACCCACCCGTAGGCAAGCATCCGCCGCCTTCCGACAGCCCTTCCCGCGGACCCGATGTCTTCCCTCCGCTCGAACAGTGGACGCGGGAAGCAGGTGTGTCCGCGGGAGTCGCCGACCCTCGACGGCATCCCCGGTTGGCTCGGTGCAGTGGCACGGGCCACTATGGACCCATGACGCGTCACGGTCCCGAATCCGACATCGACGAGGCCGACCTCGAGGTCACCTCCCCCGCGACCTACGCCGCCGGGGTCCCCGCGGTACTGGTGTCGCTCGAACGCGCCTACGAACAGATGGGCGTCACCCGGACGGTGCGGACCCTCACCCGACTGAACCAGCGACACGGCTTCGACTGCCCCGGATGCGCCTGGCCGGAGACCCCCGGTCACCGCAAGCCCGCCGAATTCTGCGAGAACGGCGCGAAGGCCGTCGCCGAGGAGGCGACGCTGCGCACCGTCACCCCCGAGTTCTTCGCCCGGCATTCCGTCGAGGAACTGTCCACGAAAACCGACTACTGGCTCGGGCAGCAGGGGCGCATCACGCACCCGATGGTGCTGCGCGAGGGCGCGTCGCACTACGAACCGATCGGCTGGGACGACGCGTTCGCTCTGATCGCCGGACAGCTGACGGCGCTCGACTCCCCCGACGAAGCCGTCTTCTACACCTCGGGACGCACCAGCAACGAAGCCGCGTTCCTGTACCAGCTGATGATCCGCAGTTTCGGCACGAACAACATGCCGGACTGCTCGAACATGTGCCACGAGTCGTCGGGCACAGCCCTGACCGACACGATCGGGATCGGAAAGGGGTCGGTGTCGGTACCGGATGTCGAACAGGCCGATCTGATCCTCATCGCCGGGCAGAACCCGGGGACGAATCATCCGCGGATGCTGTCCACACTGGAGAAAGCGAAGGCGAACGGTGCTCGGATCATCGCGATCAACCCGCTCCCCGAAGCCGGTCTGCGACGCTTCAAGGATCCGCAGAAGATCTCCGGTGTGGTCGGGCAGGGAGTCGAGATCGCCGACGAGTTCCTGCAGATCCGGCTCGGCGGCGACATGGCCCTGTTCCAGGGGCTCGGACGACTGCTCCTCGAGGCCGAAGACGCCGCACCCGGAACCGTCCTCGACCGCACCTTCCTCGACACCCACTGCGCGGGATTCGAGGATTACGAAACGCACATCCGTGAGGTGGACCTCGACACCGTGGTCGAGGCCACCGGCCTGACCCTCGCGCAGCTGCGTGCCACCGCCGCCGACCTGATCGCATCCGAACGCACCGTGATCTGCTGGGCGATGGGACTGACCCAACACACACACGCGGTCGCCACGATCTCCGAAGCCGTCAACGTGCTGTTGGCCCGCGGCATGATCGGCAAGCCCGGAGCGGGCGTGTGTCCGGTGCGGGGTCATTCCAACGTGCAGGGCGACCGCACCATGGGTATCTGGGAGAAGATGCCCGAATCCTTCCTCGCCGCACTCGATTCCGAGTTCGACATCACCTCCCCGCGCACCCACGGGTTCGACACGGTCGAGTCGATCCGCGCGATGCGCGACGGTCGGGCGTCGGTGTTCGTGGCGATGGGCGGCAACTTCGTTTCCGCCACCCCCGACACCGCCGCCACCGAAGCCGCACTGCGCAACTGCGCGTTGACGGTGCAGGTGTCGACGAAACCGAACCGCAGCCACGTCGTCCACGGCACCACCGCACTGATCCTCCCCACCCTGGGACGCACCGACCTCGATGTCCAGGATGGGGAGAAACAATCCGTGTCCGTGGAGGATTCGATGTCGATGGTGCACCTGTCACGCGGGCGGTTGCGCCCGGTGTCCGAGCATCTGCGCAGCGAGGTCGACATCGTGTGCAGTCTCGCCCGCACCCTGCTCGGCCCGGACCACCCGGTGCCGTGGGAACGATTCCGCGAGAACTACGACCGCATCCGCGACGCGATCTCGCGGGTCGTTCCCGGCTTCGACGACTACAACACCCGAGTCCGACAGCCCGACGGCTTCCCGCTCCCGCACCCACCCCGCGACAGCCGCGAGTTCCGCACCGACACGGGCCGCGCGAACTTCACCGTCAGCGAACTCGAATGGGTACGGACACCACCGGGCCGGTTGATCCTGCAGACCATGCGCAGCCACGACCAGTACAACACCACGATCTACGGCCTCGACGACCGCTATCGCGGCGTGAAGGGCGGGCGCCGAGTCGTGCTCGCCAACGCCGAGGACATCGTCGAACTGGGGTTCCGTGCCGGCGATCTCGTCGACGTCGTCTCCGAATGGCCCCGCGCCGACGGCACCGTCGAAGAACGACGTGTCGAGGCGTTCCGCCTCCTCGCGTACAGCACGCCGAAGGGCAACGCCGCGGCCTACTACCCGGAGACGAACCCGCTGGTCCCGCTCGATCACGTCGCGAAGAAGTCGAACACGCCCGCGTCGAAAGCCATCACGGTTCGCCTCGAAGCAGCGGGCGCCCCGGAGAGCGGTGGTCGGTGACATGGGTCGGGTCACCACGCGCCGCGCGGTCGTGCGGGTCACACCCGGGCACACGACGCGGCGCCCCGACACACTCGCGGTCGAGGAACCCCTCGAGATCCGGCTCGACGGTCGCGCGTTGACCGTCACGATGCGTACCCCCGGCCACGATGTCGAGTTGGCCCACGGATTCCTGCTGGCGGAGGGCATCATCGCCTCCCGCGACGACGTGGCGGTCGCGCGGTACTGCGACGGCACCGACGACACGGGGGCCAACACGTACAACGTACTGGATGTCGGGTTGGCCCCCGGGACGGCGGTACCGGAGGGTGCCGGTGCCCGGAGCTTCCTGACGACGTCGGCGTGCGGGGTGTGCGGCAAGGAGTCGCTCGATCAGGTGCGCACCCGCACCCGCTTCCCGCTGAGCGGCGGCTTCCGGGTGCCCTCGGCGACCCTCGCGTCGCTACCGGCGACGATGCGCCGCCACCAGAAGGTGTTCGACAGCACCGGTGGGCTGCACGCCGCCGCGTTGTTCACCGCGGAGGGAGCCCTGCTCGCGCTGCGCGAGGACGTCGGCCGGCACAACGCCGTCGACAAGGTGCTCGGTTGGGCGTTGACCGAGAAGCGGGTGCCGTTGTCCGACGCCGTGTTGATCGTCAGTGGGCGTGCCTCGTTCGAGCTCGTACAGAAGGCCGTGATGGCGGGTGTTCCCGTGCTCGGCGCTGTGTCGGCCCCGTCGTCGCTCGCGGTGGATCTCGCCGAGGAATCGGCGATGACACTCGTCGGGTTCCTGCGCGACGACTCGATGAACGTCTACACGGGTTCGCTTCTCTGACGACCCGCTCGCCCCTCGCGACCGCCGGAGCGTGCCCCACGCCGACCTCAGCCGCAGGTGGTTGCGGGTTCCTCACCGCCGCGCACCGAGTCGACGTAGGCGCGGACGTCGTCGAACGACTCGTCCAGCACCGCGCGGTGGTCGGCATCGTCGTAGACGGTGTAGGTCAGATCGGCACCGTTGGCGCACAGCGCGTCGGCGACCTGGTCGGTGATGGGACGGCCGACCAGCACGTCCTTGTCGCCCTGCACGATCATCGTCGGCACCGTCGGGGTGAGCGGCTCGACCTCCTGCGTGGCGTAGTAGTCGCGCAGTGCAGTCAGGTTCGCGTCCGGGGAGAACACCTGGTCGACCGGGACGGTAGCGGCGGCCTCACGGATGTCGTCCATGCATCCGGTCCGTGCCGCGGTGAGCAGTGGTCGAGAGGCGTCGGTGAGCATCGCGTCGGCCGACAGCGACGGGTCGGCCGCCTCGGCACCGAGCAGCAGGACCGGAAGGAACCCGAGCGCCGGCGCGATGGCGGGGCCGCCGGTAGCGTAGAACTCCGCGGTCTCGCTGGTACGGCTACCCGGCGCGAACGAGACCACTGCCTGGAGGTCGAGTTCGGGGGCACGTTCGGCGCCGGTCGCCGCCGTGTAGAGCGCGGCGTGCCCGCCCTGACTGTGCCCCATGGCGATCCACTCCTCCCCTACCGTCGGGTCGAGTTCGCGTGCGGCACGGACGATGTCGACGACCGTGTTCGCGGCACTGTCACCGTTCATGTAGGGGTGCCCGCCCGGGGTGCCGAGCCCTTCGTAGTCGGTCTGCACGACGACGTAGCCGTCGGCGACCCACCGGTCGAGCATCGCCGTCGTGAGGCCGAGGTAGCCGTGTGCGGGACCGCCGACGGTGTCGGCGGACGGCGCGCATGCGTCGCCGACACCGGTGGTGCCGTGCGCCCAGCTGATCACCGGCCAGCCTCCGTCCGGTGCCTCACCCTCGGGGACGGCGACCGTGCCGGAGACGAGGATCGGCCGGCCGTCGGTGCCCTCGGAGGTGTAGGTGATCAGTTCGGTGCGGGCGGCACTGGGCAGCGCAGCCGCGGTGGTGAGTGTGCGCTCGGTGATCAGCGTGCCCGGCGCGAGCGCGGCGTCGGCGCCGTCGGTCTCGGTGTCGGAGCAGGCGGTGGCACCGAGGAGCGAGGCGAACGCGACGGCGACGGCCACGCGGTGGGGTGTGGAGCGGGTCATGAGACCTCCGATAAGAAGAGTGCATTAACCATAGAGATGACCTTCTTAGTAGTCTGCGTCACATGAGGATGTCAACCGGGCGTCTCGCTCTGCTCGACGCCGCCGAGAAACTCGTGGCCCGTCGCGGTATCCACGGTGTGTCCTCCCGCGACGTACTCAAGGAGGCCGGTCAGCGGAACAACTCCGCCATCAGCTACCACTTCGGGTCCTGGCACGGGCTGCTCGACGCAATCTGGTCCCGTCACGCTCCGACGATCAACGCCGAACGTGCCGCGCTCGTGGCCGCGGCCGAACGCGATGCGCCGCCGACGCTCGACCGTCTGGTCCACGCGTACGTGCATCCACTGGCCACGCAGGTACACACGTCCGACCCCGGCTACTGGGCGCGCTTCAACGAGCAGTGGCTGGCCACGGCACCACTCGATGTCCTGTCCCCGCCCGCGTCGGCGGCGCGGGGCGCCCACTACTACCCGTCCGACGAGTCCCTCGACGTTCTGTCGGCGTTGCTGGTGCGGATCGCGGACGAACTCGGCCCACCCGAGATCGTGGCGCGGCGGCGGGTGGGCCTGATGGTGCGTTTCGTGATCGGCGCGTACGCGGCGTACGAACGTGCCCGGGAGGACGGTGATGCGCCTGCACCGGATCTGTTCGAGGACGAGATCATCGCACTGGCCTGCGCGATGCTCCGTGTACCGCGTGTGAACCGGTGACCGTCCCGGCCGGCGACGTCAGTCCACGTCGGGTGCCCACTGGACGCCGTTGATGTGGCTGCCGCCGTCGACGAAGAGGGTGTTGCCGGTGAGGTAACGAGCATCATCGGAAGCCAGGAAGGCGGCGACGGTCCCGATGTCGTCGAGGGGATCACCGATGCGCCCCATCGGGTTCGCGGCCTCCTGGGCTGCGGCCATCTGCGGATTCGCCTCGGCGACCCGCCGGTACGCGGCACTCTGCGCGCCGGGACAGATCACGTTGCAGCAGATGTGTTTCGGCGCCCATTCGCGGGCGACGGTGCGGGTCATGCTGCGCAACGCCTCCTTCGCGGCGTTGTAGTACACCGAATACATGTGGGCGTTCACCCCGTTGAGACTGCACATGTTGATCACCCGCCCGGTGCCGTGCTCGGCCAGCGCCGGGTACGCATGCTGCATGGCCCAGAACGCCGACATGACACCCATGTCGAACCCGGCACGCATGTTGTCCTCCGCCGTCTTCTCGAAACGCGCGTAGCCGAGCGGACGCCACGCATTGTTGACGAGGATGTCGAGGCGCCCGAACTCGTCGGCGGCGGCGTCGATCATCGCGTGCACCCGGTCGCGGTCGGTCACGTCCGTACGCACGAACGTCGCTCCGACACCCCACTGCTCGGTGAGCCATCCGGTGGTGTCGGCGCCGGCGTCCTCGTCGATCTCCGCAACCACGATCCGGGCGCCCTCACGCGCGAGCGCGCCGGCCACACCTCGGCCGATTCCCATTCCGGCTCCCGTGACGACGGCGACGCGTCCGTCCAGTTTTCCCATGCCCACTCCTGATCTGCGTTGATAGGCGAGCGAGCCCCGCACCGGCCGTTCCGGTGCGGGGCTCACTTCTGCTTCTGTTCATCTCGGTGGTACGCCCCGTTCAGCGCGGGCGTGGTACGCCCCATTCAGCGCGGGCGTGGTACGCCCCATTCAGCGCGGGCGTGGTACGCCCCGTTCAGCGCGGGCGGGGTACACCTGCTTCGATGAACAGTCCCTCCACCGATACGCACACCTCTCCGGCGGCGTTGCGGATCTCACCGACGGTGTTGATCTTGCGGCCGTCCGTCGTGACCTGCCGTCCGATGATCGTCAGCGGCTCGAACAACGGTGTGGGCCTGTGGTACCGCGTGTTGAGTTGCGCGGTCATGCCCGATTTGCCCGCCCACGCGTTCGCGACACCGAGAACGTGGTCGAGCAGCATTGCCGAGACACCTCCGTGCACACACCCGGGCGGCCCCTGGTACGGCAGCGTCAACGTCACGACGGCCCGCACCGACCCGTCGCCGACACCTTCGATGACGAGCGGGGGTGCAATCGCATTCTCCGGACCGGTGATCGGGTCGTGGCGGGTGACACCCTCCCCGCTCCACATGTCGACCATCCGCTCACGCACCGTGGGGGCGTGTTCCTCGAGGTGCCCGACGATGCTGTCGAGTTCTTCCGCCACACGCTCCAGGTTCGGATTGGCGCGGTCGGTCCGCAGCAGCGCGTCGATGACGCGGCGGGCCGCGGCCGTGGCGTGGTCGATCGGTGAATCCCGGGGAGCGGAAGTGAGGACCGTGCCGTCGGACGCGTTGTCGACGGTCGGGTGGTGATCGGGGTCGACCTTCATCGGATCTCCATCGTCGCGTGGGTGAGGACCGACTGCCCGTCCCGCTCGGGGCAGGTGGCGAGCAGGGTCAGGGTGTCGCCGTCGCGCCACACGGACGTCTCGATGGTCTCGCCCGGGTACAGGGAACCCGCGAACCGCACCGAGAACGACCGCACGCGGGCGGGATCGCCGTCGAGGATGCCGTCGACGACAGCCTTGCAGACGACGCCGTAGGACGCGAGACCGTGCAGGATCGGCCGGTCGAATCCGGCCGTCTTCGCGAACGCGGGGTCCGCGTGCAGGGGGTTGAGGTCGCCGCTGAGGCGGTACACCAGCGCCTGCTGGGTGGACGTCGGCGACACCAGCACCTTGTCGGCGTCCCGATCGGGGACGGTCGCGACCGCGTCCGGTCCGGCCTCGCCGCCGAAGCCGCCCTCGCCGCGCGCCCAGATCTGCATGGACTGCGTCCACAGCGCCTGGCCGTCGGCGTCGCTGCCGGTGGTCTCGAGGACGATGACGGCGGCCTTGCCCTTGTCCCACACGTCGGAGATGCGCTGCGAGATCGTCGCGGTGCCCGCCGCCGGAATCGGCGCGTGCAGCGTCAGCGACTGGCCGCTGTGCAGGATCTTGCGGAGATCGATGTCGATTCCGGGCAGGTTCATCCCGGCCGGACGCACCGGTCCGGCCGAGACACCCTGTCCGGCGATCATCGCGAAGGTCGGCAGGACCGCGAGGTCCTTCTCGTACACCCAGCGGAGCTCGGCCGGGTCCAGCGAGTCGACGCCCGCACCCAGTCCCAGGTGGTACAGGATCACGTCCCGCTCGGTCCAGCTGACCTCGCGGACGGTGGGTGCGGCCGACAGCGCGGCCTTCACGTCGATCGGCATTGTGGTTACGACTCCTTGGTGATGGTTCCGGACCGGTAGAGCGTGACGACGCACGCCCCACCGAGTCCGAGGTTGTGTTGCAGGGCGACGGTGGCGCCGTCGACCTGGCGGGCGTCGGCCCGACCGCGCAGCTGCCAGGTCAGTTCGGCGCACTGGGCGAGACCGGTGGCGCCGAGCGGATGCCCCTTGGAGATGAGGCCGCCGGACGGGTTGACGACCCACCGGCCGCCGTAGGTGGTGGCGCCGGATTCGACGAGCTTGCCGCCCTCGCCGGGGGCGCACAGGCCGAGGCCCTCGTAGGTGATGATCTCGTTGATCGCGAAGCAATCGTGCAGTTCGATGACGTCGACGTCGTCGATGGTCAGCCCGGACTGCGCGAACACCTGCTCCGCGGCGGCCCGCGTCATCGGTGCGCCGACGACGTCGATCATGGACTGCTCTGCGAACGCCTCGGTGGTGTCGGTGGTCAGCGCCTGCGCGACGATCTCGACGGCCTGATCCTCGAGGCAGTGTTCGCGCACGAACTTCTCGCTGACGACGATCGCGGCGCCCGCACCGTCGGAGGTGGGCGAGCACTGCGACCGCGTCAGCGGTGCGTGGATCATCTTGTCGCCCAGCACCTGTTCGAGGGTGTACTCGTTCTGGAACTGTGCGTACGGGTTGTTCACGGAGTGCTTGTGGTTCTTCACCGCGACGGACGCGATCTGCTCGGCGGTGGTGCCGTACCGCTGCATGTGCTCGACGGCGGCGTTGCCGAACAGTTGCGCCGTCATCGGGCCGGTGCCCCACCCGTGCTTGGCGACCATCACCTTCAGCTGGTCGTCGAGGGTGGTGACCTTCGGCATCTCGCCGGTGCCGGTCATCGAGGTCTTCGTCATCTTCTCGAAGCCGACGGCCAGCGCGCAGTCCACGAACCCGGCCTGCACCCATTCGCGGGCCATCAGCAGCGCCGTGGAGCCGGTCGCGCAGTTGTTGTTGACGTTGACGATCGGAATGCCCGTCAGGCCCGTCTCGTAGAGCGCGCGCTGGCCGGCGGTGGACGCACCGAACACGTACCCCGCGGCGGCGCGCTGGACCTGCGAGTAGTCGATCCCGGCGTCCGCGAGTGCCTTCCCCACGGCTTCCGTCACCATGTCCGGGTACTCCCAGTCACGGCTCTCGATCTTCTCGAACTCGGTCATGCCGACGCCGACGACGAAGGTACGGTTCATGTGCGTTCGTGCCTACTTCCCTGGTTCAGGATCGCGAGGCAACCCGAGGATGCGCTCGCCGATGATGTTCAACTGAACGTTCGTCGTACCACCGGCGATCGACATGCACTGGGAATTGAGGAACATCTGCGTGGCGGATCGACGATCCTGCTCGCCGAGCAGGGACGACGGGCCCGCCCAGTCCATGGCGACCTCCCACGTCTGCTGGATGTGCTCGACACCGAGAAGTTTCGCGACGGACGACTCCGCGCCCGGCTGCGCACCCGTCAGGGACCGCAGCGTGGTCCGCAGACCCATCAGGCCGCCGGACTGCGCGTCGCACAGGATCTGGCCGAGTTCGGTGAGCTGATCGTCGTCGATGCCGCCGGGCAGGGTGTCGGCGAGCGCGACGAGCGCCTCCCCGCCGTCACCGAGGGACGAGCCACCGGTCATCGACACCCGCTCGTTGGCGAGGGTGGTGCGGGCCAGCTTCCAGCCGTCACCGGGCTCGGCGACGAGGCAGTCGTCGGGGACGAACACGTCGTCGAGGAACACCTCGTTGAACAACGCTTCGCCGGTGATCTCCCGCAACGGCCGGATGTCGAGGCCCTCGGAGTTGCGGATGTCGACGAGGAAGTACGACAGGCCCTTGTGCTTGGGGACGTCGGCGTCGGTGCGGGCCAGGCAGATACCCCAGTGCGCGTCGCGCGCCATGGACGTCCACACCTTCTGCCCGTTGAGCTTCCAGCCGCCGTCGACCTTGACGGCTTTCGTGGACAGGCTCGCGAGGTCGGAGCCCGCCCCCGGTTCGGAGAACAACTGGCACCACACGATGTCGCCGCGCAGCGACGCGGGCACGAACCGCTCCTGCTGTTCGGTACTGCCGTGTGCGATGAGCGTCGGGATCACCCAGTTTCCGATGATCATGTCGTGCGGCTTCACCTGCGCCGCAGCGAGTTCCTCGGCGATGACGAGCTGGGTGACGGCGTCCGCGCCCCTGCCCCACGGGGTGGGCAGGTGTGGGGACGTGTAGCCGCGCTCGGCGAGGTACGCCTTGCGCTCGGCTCCGTCGAGGGCGGTCGCGGGCTCGAGTTCGGCGCGGATCTCGGCGCGGATCGCCTCCGCCTCGGCCGGCAGGTCGATGCCGAGAACGCGGCGGGTGCCGTCGAGCGTCAGGTGCGCGACGCGGCGACGCCAGGATGCGGTGGAGCCCAACAGGATCCGCAGGGACTGCGCGCGACGCAGGTGCAGGTGTGCGTCGTGCTCCCACGTGTAGCCGATTCCGCCGAGCACCTGGATGCAGTCCTTGGTGACGTGGAATGCGGTGTCGGGGGCGACGGCCGCCGCGACCGCGGCGGCCAGCGACACCTCCTGCGCGGGCGTGTCGTCGCCGAGTGCGCGTGCCGCGTCCCACGCGGTGACACGCGCCTGCTCGGTGAGCGCGAACATCCGGGCGACCTTGTGCTTGACACCCTGGAACTGGCCGATGACGCGACCGAACTGCTTGCGTACCCGCGCATGGTCGGCGGCGACGGTGGTCGCCCAGTCGGCGAGTCCGGAGGCCTCCGCAGCGAAGAGGGTCGCGGCGATGTCCACGACCCGCTGCGCGTCGAGCGTCAGGATGTCGCCGTCCACGAGGGTGAGATCGTCGGCGGTGACCTCCGAGTTGCGCCGCACCACGTCGTGGCTGGGCAGGTCGGTCACGTGGAGGCGATCACGGTCGACGACGACGAACACGGTGGAGTCGCCGTCGGCAGCGGCGAGGAGGAACACGTCCGCGACGTGCCCACCCAGGGCAGGACTCGACGTACCCGTCAGGGTCACGTGCTCGCCGGTGCGGTCGACGGTGAGGGCGCCCGGTTGCAGGGCCACCGCACCGAACAGGGTGCCGTCGGCGAGCGCGGCGAGTTCGCCGGTGCGCCCGGCCTCGTTCAGGACCGCGGAGAGCACCGCGGTCGGCAGGAACGGTCCGGGAACCATGGCGCGCCCGAGTTCCTCGGCGACGATGGCGGTTTCGAGAAGGGTGAAGCCGGCACCGCCGACGTCCTCGGGCAGGTGGAGGCCGAGCATCCCGAGTTCCGCGAGGGATCCCCAGTACTGCGGCCGGGTTTCGGTCTTGGCTTCGACGGCTTCGCGGATCACGTCGGGGGTGGCGTGCCGGGCGGCCCAGCCGCGCACCGAGTCACGCAGTTCGCGGTCCTCGTCGCTCAATCCGATGGTCATGAGTTCGTCCTCGAGAGTAGGAGGGAGGGCACTTCGTACCCGTGCGCGTTTTTGGTAGTCCTGGCTACCAGAAACGCGCACGGGTGGAGGGGTGGCCCGTCAGATGCGTTCGATGATGGTGGCCGTGGACAGCGCGCCACCGGCGCACATGGTGACCAGGGCCGTGGAGCGGTCCGAGCGCTCGAGTTCGTGCAGCGCACTGGTGATCAGACGCGAACCGGTCGAACCGACCGGGTGGCCGAGGGCGATGGCACCGCCGTTGACGTTGACCTTGTCCATGTCGGCATCGAGCACCTGCGCCCACGACAGCACGACGGACGCGAAGGCCTCGTTGATCTCGACGAGATCGATGTCCGACAGCGACATCCCGGACTTGGCGAGCACGTCGCGGGTGGAGTCGATGGGGCCGTCGAGGTGGTAGTACGGCTCGGAGCCGACCATGCCGGAGGACACGATGCGGGCGCGGGGGCGCAACCCGAGGGACTTCGCCTTGTCCTCGCTCATCAGCAGCACCGCAGCGGCACCGTCGCTGATCTGCGACGAGTTCCCGGCGGTGTGCACGCCGCCCTCGACGACGGGCCGGAGGGCGGCCAGGCCCTCCGCCGTGGTCTCGCGGAGGCCGCCGTCACGGGTGACGGTCGCGATCTCTCCGGTGGGCTCACCTTCCTTGGTGACGACCGGTGCCTCGACGGGGACGATCTCGCGGTCGAAGCGGCCCTCGGCCCACGCCTGCGCGGCACGCTGCTGCGACCGCAGGCCGAGCGCGTCGACGTCGCCGCGCTTGATGCCGCGCTTCTCGGCGATCCGCTCGGCGGCGACGAACTGGTCCGGCAGGTCGAGGGACCAGTCGTCCGGGTAGGGCATTCCGGTGCCGGGGGCGAGTGCCTGGCCGAGGAAGACGCGGCTCATGACCTCGACGCCGCAGCCGATGCCGGCATCGATCTGGCCGGAGGCGATCAGCCCGGCGACCATGTGCACAGCCTGCTGGGACGAGCCGCAGGCACAGTCGATGGTGGTGGCGGCGGTGGTGTGCGGCAGGCCCGCGTGCAGCCAGGCGTTGCGGGTGACGTTGTTGGACTGCTCACCCACCTGGGTGACCAGGCCGCCGACGAGCTGGCCGATCTGGTCGGCGGGGACGCCGGTGCGATCGAGGACCGCCTTCTGCGCGGCGCCGAGCAGCACGGCCGGGTGGACTCCGGCCAGCTGGCCACGGCGGCGCCCGATCGGCGTCCGCGCAGCCTCGACGATGACGACGTTGCTCATGCCCACTCCTGAAGGTGACGGTTGTACTGAAATGTATTCTAGTTTTCGACCGGAGCCGCAGCGTGGCCGGATCCCACCGAGCGGGACCGTCACGCGGAACACGCTCACCACACCTCAAACTAGAATGAATACTAGTTGCTCGACACGGGAGAGTTTCATGGGTGAATCAGTCAGCCTCGCCGGCCGCGCCGCGATCGTCACCGGTGCGGGCGCCGGCCTGGGCCGCGCCGAAGCGCTCGCCCTCGCCGCCGCCGGCGCCGCGGTCGTCGTCAACGACATGGGTCCCGCCGCGAACGAGGTCGCCGAGGAGATCGTCGCCGCCGGCGGCCAGGCCGTCGCGGTCACCGGCGATGTCTCCGACTGGTCGCTCGGCGGCCGCATGATCGACGAGGCCGTGAAGAACTTCGGTTCCTTCGACATCCTCGTCAACAACGCCGGCATCCTGCGCGACAAGATGATCTTCAACATCACCGAGTCCGACTGGGACGACGTGCTCCGCGTGCACCTCAAGGGCCACGCAGCGACGTCCGTCGCCGCGGCGCAGTACTGGCGCAACCTCAGCAAGGAGCAGGGAGGCCCCGTCTACGGTCGCGTTGTCAACACCTCCTCCGAGGCGTTCCTGTTCGGGTCGGCCGGACAGCCGAACTACTCCGCCGCGAAGGCGGGTATCACCGCGCTGACCCTGTCCACCTCGCAGGGCCTGTCCCGGTACGGCGTCACCGCCAACGCGATCTGCCCGCGTGCCCGCACGGCGATGACCGCCGACGCGTTCGGCGAGGCCGACGACGCGACCGCCGGTCTCGATCCGCTCGCCCCCGAGCGTGTCGGCACCCTCGTCAGTTACCTCGCCTCCCCCGCCTCGCACGAGATCACCGGCCAGGTGTTCGTCGTCTACGGCAAGATGGTCGCCCTCATGGCCTCACCGAAGGTGGAGAACCGCTTCGACGCCGCCGGTTCCGCGTTCACCGTCGACGAACTCGATCAGCAGCTTTCGTCGTACTTCACCGGCCGCGGCAAGTACGAGACGTACTCTGCGTTCAGCGTGGCAGAGCTCGAGAAGGCCGCGCTCGCCGTCGACTGACCACCTCCCACGAAGGAGCGGAGTATGAGGCTCGAAGGCAAAGTCGCGATCGTCACCGGCGGTGCCGGTGGCATCGGTCGCGGAATCGTTCACGCATTCACCAAGGAGGGCGCGCGCGTCCTGTTCGTCGACATCAACGACGAAGCGGGCCGCGCGCTCGAAGCGGAACTCGCCGGTGCCGGCAAGTTTCTCGACGTCGACATCTCGAAGGAGGAGAACGCCGCCGTGATCGTCGATGCGGCGATCGACGCCTTCGGCAGGGTCGACGTGCTGGTCAACAACGCGCACGCGTCACGTCAGGTGCCGTTGCTCGAGACCACCCAGGAGATCATGGACCTGTCGTTCGGCACCGGGTTCTACCCCACCTTCTGGCTGATGAAGGCGGCGCACGAGCAGCTGGCCGCACACGAGGGTACGGTCATCAACTTCGCGTCGGGTGCCGGTATCGAAGGCCAGGTCAACCAGACCTCGTACGCCGCAGCGAAAGAGGCGATCCGCGCGATCAGCCGCGTCGCCGCGAACGAGTGGGCCGCCGAGAACATCAACGTCAACCTGATCTCGCCGCTGGCCGCGACCGAGGGGATCAAGGCGTACATCGCGGCCAACCCCGGCATCGAGGAGACGCTGTTGGCGAAGACGCCGCTGCATCGCTTCGGTGATCCCGAGAAGGACATCGGACGGGTCGCGGTGTTCCTCGCCAGCGAGGACGCCTCCTACATCACCGGGCAGACCATCATGGTCGACGGTGGCAGCATCAAACTCCGCTAGGAGTCATACCCTGTCGACGACGGTGCCCCCGGAACGATGTTCCGCGGGGCACCGTCGTCGACAGGGGTCGGAGAGGAGGGTCAGGCGCTCTTGTCCCGGCGCTCACGCTCGGACTTGCGCGGCACGATCGTCGGCAGGACGTTGTCGTTGACGGTCTCGGCCGTCACCACGACCTTCTCGACGTCGTCGCGACTCGGGATGTCGTACATCACCGGCAGCAGAACCTCTTCCATGATCGCCCGCAGACCGCGAGCACCGGTGCCCCGCAGAATCGCCTGGTCCGCCACGGCTTCGAGTCCGTCCTTGGTGAATTCGAGTTCGACGCCGTCCATCTCGAACAACCGCACGTACTGCTTGACGAGTGCGTTCTTCGGCTCGGACAGGATCTCGACGAGGGAATCCTTGTCGAGATTGGTCACCGATGCAACGATCGGGAGACGCCCGATGAACTCGGGGATCAGGCCGAACTTGATGAGGTCCTCGGGCATGACGTCGGCGAAGTGATCGGTGGTGTCGATCTCGGCCTTCGACCTCACCTCCGCACCGAATCCGATGCCCCGCTTACCCACTCGGTCGGACACGATCTTCTCGAGACCCGCGAACGCCCCGGCGACGATGAACAGCACGTTCGTCGTGTCGATCTGGATGAATTCCTGGTGGGGATGCTTGCGTCCGCCCTGCGGGGGAACCGACGCCTGCGTGCCCTCGAGGATCTTCAACAACGCCTGTTGAACACCTTCGCCCGACACGTCGCGGGTGATCGACGGGTTCTCGCTCTTCCGGGCGATCTTGTCGACCTCGTCGATGTAGATGATTCCGGTCTCGGCGCGCTTGACGTCGTAGTCGGCGGCCTGGATGAGCTTGAGCAGGATGTTCTCGACATCCTCACCGACGTAACCGGCCTCGGTCAACGCGGTGGCATCGGCGATCGCGAACGGCACGTTGAGCATCTTCGCGAGCGTCTGGGCCAGGTAGGTCTTGCCACAGCCGGTGGGGCCCAACAGCAGGATGTTCGACTTGGCGAGTTCGACGGATTCACCGCGCGAGTCGCGAGCCCGATCGCCCGCCTGAATGCGCTTGTAGTGATTGTAGACGGCCACCGCGAGCGTGCGCTTCGCATCGTCCTGGCCGATCACGTAGTTGTCGAGGAAGTCGCGGATCTCCGCGGGCTTGGGAAGTTCGTCGAGCTTGACCTCGCTGGTCTCGGCGAGTTCTTCCTCGATGATCTCGTTGCAGAGGTCGATGCACTCGTCGCAGATGTAGACACCGGGGCCCGCAATGAGCTTCTTGACCTGCTTCTGACTCTTTCCGCAGAACGAGCACTTGAGCAGGTCTCCGCCGTCACCGATACGTGCCATCTGTCAGGTCCCTACTTCCTCGTGTGCGTGCATCCGATCCCGTGACCGGCAAACGAGCGTCGGCCCGGGGCGCGGGCCCTTTGATCGACCGTACCCGGAGTGCGGTATGCGGGTCGACAAGTTCCCAGCGTTTCCGGTCATAATTGTGCGCCACATGATGTGTCACACTTCACACCTGCGATACCGGCCCGGCTCCGACCACGAGCAACATGGTCGGACCGGGCCGGGCGGGTCACTTCTGCGCCGAGAGCTTTCGGTATTCGAGGACGTTGTCGATCAGTCCGTACTCGACGGCTTCGGCCGCGGTGAGGATCTTGTCGCGGTCCGTGTCCTTGCGGATCTGGTCGGCGTCCTTGCCGGTGTGCTTGGCGAGGGTCGTCTCCATCAGGCGACGCATCCGCTCGATCTCCGCCGCCTGGATCTCGAGATCCGACACCTGCCCCTGGATGCCACCGGTCGCCGGCTGATGGATCAGCACGCGGGCGTTCGGAAGCGCGAGCCGCTTGCCGGGGGTCCCGGCGGCGAGGAGCACGGCGGCGGCGGACGCCGCCTGTCCGAGGCACACCGTGGTGATGTCGGCACGCACGTACTGCATGGTGTCGTAGATGGCCATCAACGACGTGAACGAGCCGCCCGGAGAGTTGATGTACATCGTGATGTCACGATCGGGATCGAGCGACTCGAGCACGAGCAGCTGCGCCATCACATCGTTCGCGGAGGCGTCGTCGACCTGGACGCCCAGGAAGATGATGCGCTCCTCGAAGAGCTTGTTGTACGGGTTGGATTCCTTGACGCCGTAGCTCGAGTGTTCGATGAACGACGGGAGGATGTAGCGGCTCGCCGGCGAAGCAGGAGCGGCGCCACCGAGCTGGCGTGGGTCGAACATGTTGGTCATCGCTTCTCCAAGATTCGAGAGGTACGGGGCAGATCAGGCCTTGGGCGGGTGCCGGCTACTGGTTGCTGGTGCCGCCGGCCTGCTGGGCACGGGCGACCACGTGGTCGACGAATCCGTACTCGAGGGCCTGCTGCGCCGTGAACCAACGGTCGCGGTCGGAGTCCTTGGTGATCTGCTCCACCGTCTGTCCGGTGTGCTCGGCGATGAGCTCGGCCATTTCACGCTTGGTGTGTGCGAACTGCTCCGCCATGATCGCGATGTCGCTGGCCGTGCCACCGATTCCCGCGGACGGCTGGTGCATCATGATCCGTGCGTGCGGCAGGGCGTAACGCTTGCCCTTCGTGCCCGCCGAGAGCAGGAACTGACCCATCGAGGCCGCCAGGCCCATCGCGAACGTCGCGACGTCGCACTCGACGAACTTCATCGTGTCGTAGATGGCCATACCCGCGGTCACCGAGCCGCCGGGCGAGTTGATGTACAGCGAGATGTCGCGGGTGGGATCTTCCGCCGACAGCAGCAGGATCTGCGCGCACAGCTTGTTGGCGATGTCGTCGTCGACCTGGGTGCCGAGGAAGATGATCCGCTCGCGGAGCAGGCGTTCGTAGACCGAGTCGCTGAGATTGAGACCAGCGGTGGCCGAGGTCATCGTCGGACCGAGGGATGTCGCCGGATTCTGAGGAGTCACGGTACCTGCCTTCTCGTCGATCGTGGTTTCCTGACACTGACACTAACGAAACGGGGCGGCACCGGATGCCCGGTGCCGCCCCACTTCGCTCATAGCGGAAAAGATTCCACTACTCGGCTGCCTTGTCCTCGCCGTCCTCGGCCGCCTCGTCGGCGTTCTCGGCGTCGTCCTTCTTGTTGCCGAACAGCTCGGAGGTGTCGACGGTCGCGCCGGTCGTGTCCGTGACCGTGGCACGCTCGACGACCTCGCCGAGCGCCTTGCCGCGGCGGATGTCCGCGAAGACCGCGCCGAGCTGGTTGGCCTGGCTGATCTGCTGGATGAACTGCTCCGGCGGGATGCCGTAGCGCTGCGCCTGGAAGAAGATGCTCTCGGTGAGCTCCTGCTGCTCGACCGTGGTGTTCTCGGCCTCGGCGATGGCGTCGAGGAGCAGCTGCGTCTTCACCGAGCGCTCCGCGGACTCGCGGGTGTCCTTGTCGAACTCCTCGCGAGTCGTGCCCTGTGCCTCGAGCGCCGCATCGAGCGCGGTCTCGTCGTGGTCGAGCTCGTGGATCGCGTCGTGCAGCACACGATCGACCTCGGCCTGCACGACGCTCTCGGGCAGCGGAACCTCGGTCTTCTCGAGGAGAACCTCGACGACCTTGTCGCGGATCTCGCCCGCCTGGCCGACCCGCTTGACGCGATCGACACGCTCACGCAGGTCAGCGAGGAGCTCGTCGATGGTGTCGAACTGGCTCGCGAGCTGGGCGAACTCGTCGTCGGCCTCGGGCAGCTCGCGCTCCTTGACGCTGTTGACCTTGACGGTGACGACGGCTTCCTTGCCCGCGAAGTCACCCGCGACGAGCTCGGAGGTGAACTCCTTCGACTCCTCGGCCTTCAGCCCGATGATCGCCTCGTCGAGGCCGTCGATGAGCTGGCCGGAGCCGACCTCGTGGGACAGGCCCTCGGTGGCGGCCTCGGGAACCTCGGTGCCGTCGACCGTCGCGGACAGGTCGATCGAGACGAAGTCGCCGTCCTGCACGGCGCGGTCGACACCGACGAGGGTGCCGAACCGCTGACGCAGCGACAGGAGCTGCTCGTCGATGTCCTCGTCGGTGATCTCGACGGGATCGACGGTCACGGCGATCTCGGAGAAGTCCGGGAGGGTGATCTCGGGACGGACGTCGACCTCGGCGGTGAAGACGAGCTCGACGTCGTCCTCGAGCTTGGTGATGTCGATCTCGGGCTGGCTGATCGCGTTGACGGCGTTGGCGGTCACGGCCTCGGTGTAGCGCGACTGGATCGCCTCGTTGACGACCTGCTCGAGCACGGCTCCACGACCGACACGCGCCTCGAGGATCTTGCGGGGTGCCTTGCCGGGGCGGAAGCCCGGGATGCGGACCTGGCCGGCGAGGGACTTGAAGGCGCGGTCGAAATCAGGCTGGAGCTCCTCGAAGGGCACCTCAACATTGATACGGACTCGCGTCGGGCTCAGCTGCTCGACGGTGCTCTTCACGGACATGACTCCTTCTTGTCGTGCTCTGGTCGGTCGTTGACTTCTCACTACTGAGCGCGCTGACGCCGTTCGATACCGGTCGGGATGACAGGATTCGAACCTGCGACCCTCCGCTCCCAAAGCGGATGCGCTACCAAGCTGCGCCACATCCCGTCACACCGATCCCCGAGGCAGCTCGACAACGCCCTGCCCGGGTACCGGAGAGAATCCTACGGCCCCCCGATTATGAATTCCAAAGCGAGGTTCGGTACAGTCTCATCCTGCAAGCGGCACACAGCGCCGGACCACCGGAAAACCACCCGGTGACCAGCGGATGAGCCACGAGCGCGGGGATGTAGCTCAATGGTAGAGCCCCAGTCTTCCAAACTGGCTACGCGGGTTCGATTCCCGTCATCCCCTCTCCGACACGCCCGCGACCGGATCCCCGGTCGCGGGCGTTCTTCGTCTACCGGACCGCACCCCGGGCTCGGTCACCGTTTCGTGTCGATACCTTCCCGCCTCCGCGAACCTCCCCGTGTGACCTCTCATCGTATGAGAGCGTCCCGTGTGTGAGCGACACCTCCGACCGCACCGTGTCCGGACCGGGCAGCGGCATCCGCGCCACGCGGCGATCGTCGGTGGTCGCCGTCGCGCTCCTCGACGCAGCACCCGAGTGGGACCGGTTGACCGCGCTGCTCGCGCCCGGCACGGCCACCGCCGACGAGTTCCGGCACCGGATCGTCGAGGTCCCTCTGGGGCTCGAGATTCCCCGTCGGGCCGTCGACGTGTCCTGGCAGCTCGACCGGATCACGGTGCCGACCACCGGGCGCGTCGGCGACGTCCTCGACCACGCGACCACCGTGCACACCGCAGGGGACGACCACCCGCACTGGGGTCTGACGCTGATCGACGGTCTCACCGGCGGACAGGCCGCCCTCGTCATCCGCGTCGTCCCGCCGGGGCGCGTCACCGACGACTCCCCCGGAATCCCGGGGTCGGTGTGGGAGTGGCTCCGCAGCATGCCCGAGTACGCGGCCCGCACCGTCCGGGACACCACCGACTATCTCGCGGGTACCGCCGCCGCGATGGTCCGGTCCGTGTTGACTCCGGGTGCCCCGCCGATCCGGATCCCCTCCGAGGCCGGAACGGCACCGCGTCTCCATGTACTCGACGTCCCCGCGACGACGCTGCGTGAGGTCACGGTCGCGGCGGGATGCGCGCCGGAGAGCGGCATCGCGGCGGCCGTGCTCCTCGCCCACGCCGAGTACCGGACACATCGCGGTGCCCCCGGCGGCGGGAGCGGCGGTGTGGGCGTCGACGAACCCCTCCTCGACGACGGTACGAGCCCGATCGAGTTGATGCGCCGGGTCGATGCCCTCGCCGTCGACGCGCCGGGCGATCCGGCTCCGGCCGCGCGACTGTTCGGCCCCGACGACGTGCTCACCTGCGCCGTCCCGGGCTCACCGACGCCCCTGCACATCGCCGGGGCCGGGATCGAGCGGTACTACGGTTTCGGCCTCACGTACGGGTCGGCGTTCAACGCGACACTCGTCCCCTACCACGACACCTCCTGTGTGGGCCTGTCCGTCGATCCGATCGCGGTGCCGGATCGGGCGGAATTCGATTCGTGTCTGCGCTCCGGTGTCCGGGCCGTCCTCGAGGCCTGATCCGCCGGTACGCTGGAGGGGGACCCGGACCGGCACGTCGTGAGGATCCACCGTGGAACTGTTGCTCATCGTCGCCGTCGTGGGTGTCGTCGTGTACTTCGTCTCGCGATCACAGAAGAGTTCGTCGCGGCACACAGCGGCCACACTCGACGACGCGAAAGCCGACGCGCGCCAGGCCATCGAGCGGCTCGGCGGCCAGATCTACAATCTCACCGGCTCCGACGACGCCTCGCGTCAGGCACTCGCCGACGCCGCCGAACGGTACACGGCTGCGGGCTCGCAGATCGACCAGGCGAACACACCGGTGCAGGCGCGTCTGGCGAAACAGACCGCCCTCGAGGGGCTGTACTACATCCGGGCGGCGCGCACCGCGATGGGCATGGATCCGGGCCCCGAGATCCCGCTCCTCGACGGTCAGAAGGCCGCCGGTGCGGTCACCGAGTCCCGGACGGTCGAGTTCGAGGGCCGCTCCGTGTCGGCCTCGCCCACCCCGTCGCGTGCCACACCGAACTATTATCCGGGTGGTCGCGTCGCCGGACGGCCCGTTCCCGCCGGCTGGTATTCGGAACCGTGGTGGAAACCCGCGCTCGTGGCCGGCGCATGGGGCATGGGGTCGGTCCTGTTGTTCTCGACGATGTTCGCGGGGATGGCCGGGGTGCCGTACGACGCACAGGCGTTCGCCGACGGATACGGAGACGGATACGCCGACGCACAGAGCGACATGGGTGACGTCGGTGACCAAGGCGGCATGGGCGACCAGGGTGACATCGGCGACGCCGGCGGATCGGACTTCGGGGACTTCGGGGACTTCGGGTTCTGAGCCACACCGACCACGCCCGGGCGATCAGTCCGGCTGGCAGGTCGGGCACCAGAACAGGTTTCGGGCGCCCATCACCTTGTGCAACACCGGGCTGCCGCACACGCGGCACGGCTCACCGGCCCTCCGGTAGACATAGGTGCGCGGTCGGTCCTTCGCGTATGCGGGCGCGCCACAGTCGTGTTCGGGCCGAACCACGTGCATCCGCCCCTTCTCCATCCCCACCTGCATGAGGTCGACCAGGTCGAACCACATCGCATCGAATTCGGTACGCGACAGGGACTTTCCCGCGCGCATCGGGTTGATGCCGTGCCGGAAGAGTATTTCGGCACGGTACACGTTGCCGACGCCCGCCAGCACGGATTGGTCCATGAGGAGGCCACCGATCGCACTGCGGGACCGGCGGATCCGCTGCCACGCCTGATCCGGGTCGGCGTCGGCCCGCAACGGATCGGGGCCGAGCCGCGCCTCGATCGCCTCCACCTCACCGACGGTGAGGACATCACACGCGGCGGGCCCCCGCAGATCGCTGCCGTGACGCGGACCCACGATACGCATGCGGACCTGCCCGACCGGTTCCCCGAGTGGCAGGTCCGTGTCGGTGAACGCGCCGTAGATACCGAGGTGCACATGGACGGCGAGGGCACCTTCGTAATGGTGGAACAGGTGTTTGCCCCACGCATCGGCGTGCGTGAGTACGCGGCCGTCGACGAGCGCAGCGCCGTCCGCGAACCTTCCCTGGGGGCTGGACACGCGCACCGGCCCACCCGCGTACCACTCGTGGTGGAGGCGGGCGAGCCGGTGGAGGATGTGGCCTTCGGGCACGGACGATCAGTTCGCGCCGGGCACCGCCGGCGCGACACCGGTCTTCTCGTATTCGGCGAGGATGTCGATACGACGCTGGTGGCGCTGCTCCTCCGACCATGCGGTCGCGACGAACGCGTCGACGATCGCGAGGGTCTCGTCGAGGCTGTGCATACGCCCGCCGATGCCGATCAGCTGCGCATTGTTGTGCTCGCGGGCGAGCTTCGCGGTCTCGACGCTCCATGCGAGAGCGCAACGCGCACCCGGGACCTTGTTGGCCGCGATCTGCTCGCCGTTGCCACTGCCACCGAGGACGATGCCGAGGCTGCCCGGATCGTCGACGGTGCGGCGGGCGGCGTCGATGCAGAAGGCGGGGTAGTCGTCGAGGGCGTCGTACTCGAACGCACCGCAGTCGACGACATCGTGGCCGGCAGCCTTCAGATGCTCGAGGATCTGGTTCTTCCGTTCGAAACCGGCATGGTCGGCTCCCAGGTAAACGCGCATGGGGGGAGTCTAACGAGCCCGGGGGCTTCGGGTCCGCGCGGTGGGTCCACACCCGGAAACCATAGGTTTCTGAGGTATGCCTGGCCTCAGGTTCCCCGGTATTGTGTGCCGAATGTCCCGATCACACCGGCGCCCCGCGCGCCTGCTCCTCACCGCCGTTGCCGCACTGACCGCGCTCGCCGTGTCTGCGTGCGGCTCGTCCGAAACCGACGACGCCGCTCCGTCGAGCGACTCCTACACCGTCACCCACGCGATGGGCGAGACCACGCTCGATCACCGACCCGAGCGCGTCGTCGTCATCGACTCCCCGCACCTGGACGCGCTCGTCGCGCTGGGCATCACACCGGTGGGTGCCACCGAGTCGGGTGCGGCCGCGGGGTTCCCCGGCTATCTCGCGGACGGTCTGGACGGCACGACCAGCGTCGGGTTGACGGCCGAACCCGATCTCGAGGCCATCGCGAACCTCCACCCCGATCTGATCATCGGTGCGCAGGTCCGACACGAGGCGCTCTACGATCGACTGTCGGCGATCGCCCCCACCGTGTTCTCGGTCAATTCCGGAACCGACTGGGAGGAACAGGCCCGCATCACGGCCGCAGCGGTGAACCGCACCGCCGAGATGGAGGAGTTGCTGATCGGCGTGCGGGAGCGTGCCGCCGCGGTCGGTGAGGAGGTCGGTGCGCCGGGCCGCACCGCGTCGATGGTGCGGTTCCGCCCGGAGAACTTCCGGCTGTACGGACCGCACACGTTCTCGGGCACGATCCTCACCCAGGCCGGCTTCGACCTCGGGGATCGGGACTGGAACGAGTACTCGATGATGGAACTGAGCCCCGAGAACTACGCCAGCATCGACGGCGACGTCGTGTTCTTCACCAATCCGGCGGGCGATCCGGCCGCGTCGACGATGGGTGCGGTGACCGCCCTGTGGGACGGGCTGCCCGCGGTCGCGAGCGGCAACGTCCACGAGGTCGAGGACGAGACCTGGATGGTCGGCATCGGTGTGGTGGGTGCCGGGATCATCCTCGACGACATCGAGCGTCTGCTCGGCTGACTGTGAGGATGGATTCACCCTGCCGCATCCGCCGCGCCTGCAGCAGCGGCAGCTGCGGTACCCACTTCCGTTGAGCGAACGTACCCCTCGATCGAATCAGTCGATCGAGGGGTACGTTCGCTCACGGTCGCGAAGTCGCCCGCGGGCGGGTGTCAGTCGAAGACCGGATCCTCACCCCGACTGCGCTTGAGTTCGAAGAAGTGCGGGTACGCCGCCAGCGCGACCACGCCGTCCCACACCTTCCCCGCTTCCTCTCCCCGCGGGATCCGCGACAGCACCGGACCGAAGAAGGCCACACCGTTGACGTGGATCGTGGGGGTACCGACGTCGGGACCGACGGCGTCCATCCCCGCGGCGTGGCTGGCGCGCAGCGCCTCGTCGTAACCGTCGGTGGTGGCGGCGTCGGCCAACGACGGATCGAGGTCCAGTTCGGCGAGCGCACCGGCGATCACGTCGGTGAGGTCGTCGTTGCCCTCGTTGTGGATGCGGGTGCCCATCGCGGTGTACAGGGGGGCGAGGACGTCGTCGCCGTACTTCTGGGCGGCGGCGATCGCCACCCGCACCGGGCCCCAGGCCTTCGCCATCGCCGCCGCGTATTCGGCGGGCAGTTCACGCCCCTCGTTGAGGACGGCCAGGCTCATCACGTGGAACCGCGCGTCGATGTCGCGGACCTTCATGACCTCGAGGATCCACCGCGAGGTGATCCAGCACCACGGACACAGCGGGTCGAACCAGAAGTCGGCGACGTCCTTGGTCGGGTCGCCGACGTCCGTGACGGCAGGCATATCACTCACGATGGTCTCCTCACTCGATTCGGGTTCGACGTCCCCAGTCAACACCGCATCGATGATCTTTCTTCCCGATCACCGCCTCGTGCAGGTCGCGACCGCCGTACCGTCGGACCCACGGCTACGCAACCGAACGGGAGGCGACCCATGTCCGCCGAACAGACATTCGTCATCGTCGGCGCCGGACTGGCCGGCGCGAAGATCGCCGAGGAGTTGAGGGCACGCGACTACGCGGGCCGGATCGTGCTGTTCGGCCGTGAGGACCACCTCCCGTACGAGCGACCGCCACTGTCGAAGGAGTACTTCGCCGGCAGCAGGATGCTGCCGGACTTCACCGTGCACAACGGGGACTGGTATCGCGACCATCGGGTGGATCTGCGGCTCGGGACGGAAGTGGCCTCGATCGACCGCGCCGCACGGACCGTGTCCCTTCCGGACGGCTCCCCGGTGCATTACGACAAGCTCGCACTCGCGACGGGGTCATCCCCCCGCGCCCTTCCGTTGCCGGGCGTCGACGCCGACGGTGTGCACGTGCTGCGTACCGTCGACGACGCGGATTCGCTGCTCACCGCGGTCCGCCGCGACGACGGAACGACGGCGCGACTGGCGATCGTCGGTGCCGGCTGGATCGGGTTGGAGATCGCGGCATCCGCGCGCGGGCACGGCGCGCACGTGACGGTCGTCGAGTCCGGTGCGGTTCCGCTGGCGGGGTCGCTGGGACCGGAGATGGGTGCGGTGTTCGCCGATCTGCATCGTGCGCACGGCGTCGATCTGCGGCTCGGCGCGTCGGTACGCGAGATCACCGCACCGGACGGCAGAGCCACCGGTCTGGCACTCGGCGACGGATCGACGGTCCCCGCCGACGCGGTCCTCGTGGCGGTCGGTGCGGCCCCCGACGTCGCGCTCGCGCAGCGGGCCGGGTTGGAGGTCGACGGTGGGGTGCTCGTCGACGCCTCACTGCGCACATCGGATCCCGACATCGTCGCGGTCGGTGACATCGCCGCCGCCGTCAACCCCGCACTCGGCGAACGGGTACGGGTCGAGCACTGGGCGAACGCACTGAACCAGCCGGCCGTGGCCGCCGCGACGATGCTCGGCGTCGACGCCGTCTACGACCGATTGCCGTACTTCTTCACCGACCAGTACGACCTGGGCATGGAGTACGTCGGGTTCGCACCGCGCGACGCGCAGGTGGTGACCCGCGGGGACGTGGCCGCACGACAGTTCCTGGCGTTCTGGCTCGACGACGGGAACCGGGTGCGGGCAGGGATGAACGTGAACATCTGGGATGCCGGCGACGACATCCGGTCGCTGATCTCGTCGGGTTCGGCCGTCGACCCGAACCGGCTCGCGGATCCGACGGTGCCGTTGGGGGACGTCGCACGCTGAACTCGGCGCGCGCGTGATGGGATGGGACACGACCGCATCCCGTCGTGAGAAGGAGTTCTTCCGTGGCACCACCGAATCTGACCCGCGAACAGGCCGCACAGCGGGCAGCGGTCCTGCGTATCGACAACTACACCATCGATCTCGATCTCACCGACGGTGCGGGAGCTCCCGGCACGGACACCTTCCGGTCGGTCACCACGATCACATTCGACGCGACGGAGGGCGCATCCACGTTCGTCGACGTGATCGCGCGGACGGTGCGGTCGGCGACCCTCAACGGAACCGCGGTGGACGTCTCCGGGTACACCGAGGAGACCGGCATCGCGCTGACGGGTCTGGCCGCGCGCAACGAACTCGTCGTCGACGCCGACTGCCTGTACACGAACACCGGTGAGGGCCTGCACCGGTTCGTCGATCCCGCCGACGACGCCGTGTATCTGTACTCGCAGTTCGAGACGGCCGACGCCAAGCGGATGTTCGCGTGCTTCGACCAACCCGATCTGAAGGCGACGTACGACCTGTCGGTGACCGCACCCGCCGACTGGAAGGTGATCTCCAACGCGGAGACCGTGCAGACGACCGCCGCGGAACCGGGCCGTCACGTCTTCCGCACCACCCCGCGGATGAGCACCTATCTCGTCGCGCTGATCGCCGGTCCGTACGCCCGGTGGACCGACGTCTACAGCGACGAACACGGCACGATCCCGCTGGGCATCTACTGCCGCGCGTCGCTCGCCGAATTCATGGACGCCGACCGGATCTTCACCGAGACCAAGCAGGGTTTCGGGTTCTACCACGCCAATTTCGGACTGCCGTACGCGTTCGGCAAGTACGACCAGCTGTTCGTACCCGAGTTCAATGCGGGCGCGATGGAGAACGCCGGTGCCGTCACCTTCCTCGAGGACTACGTGTTCCGATCCAAGGTGACGCGGTACTCGTACGAGCGTCGCGCCGAGACGATCCTGCACGAGATGGCCCACATGTGGTTCGGCGACCTCGTCACGATGCGCTGGTGGGACGACCTGTGGCTCAACGAGTCCTTCGCGACGTTCGCGTCGGTGCTGTGCCAGGCCGCGGCCACCGAGTACACCAACGCGTGGACGACGTTCGCGAACGTCGAGAAGTCCTGGGCGTACCGGCAGGATCAGTTGCCGTCCACCCATCCGATCGCGGCGGACATCCCCGACCTCGCCGCCGTCGAGGTCAATTTCGACGGCATCACGTACGCCAAGGGTGCGTCGGTGCTCAAGCAACTCGTCGCGTACGTCGGGCAGGAGCCGTTCCTGGCGGGTCTGCGCGATTACTTCCGCGACCACGCGTTCGAGAATGCGACGTTCGACGATCTGCTCGCGGCGCTGGAGAGATCGTCGGGCCGCGACCTGTCGCAGTGGGGTGCTCAGTGGCTCAAGACCACCGGCATCAACATCGTGCGCCCGGATTTCGACGTCGACGCGGACGGGAAGTTCACCCGCTTCGCGGTCGTGCAGGAAGGCGCGCAGCCGGGTGCCGGCGAGTGGCGGGTGCACCGACTGGCGATCGGTGTGTACGACGACGACGGATCGGGCAAGCTGGTCCGCACCCACCGCGTGGAGATCGACGTCGACGCGGCCGACCGCACCGATGTTCCCGAACTCGTCGGTGTGCCCCGCGGACGGTTCGTCCTCGTCAACGACGACGATCTGACGTACTGCTCGGTGCGTCTCGACGACGAGTCCCTCGCCACGGTCGTCGACCGGATCGGCGACATCGCCGAGTCGCTGCCCCGCACCCTGGTGTGGTCGGCGGCATGGGAGATGACGCGTCAGGCCGAACTCAAGGCCCGCGATTTCGTCGCGCTGGTACAGCGCGGTATCGCGGCGGAGACCGAGGTGGGTGTGGTGCAGCGGCTGCTCATGCAGGCGCACACCGCGCTCGGCAGCTACGCCGATCCCACGTGGGCGGACGCGGAGGGCTGGACCGCATACGCGAACCGCCTGCTCGAGCTCGCACGGGAGGCCGAACCTGGTTCCGATCATCAACTCGCGTTCGTCAACGCCCTGTCCACCGCGCGGTTGTCCCCCTGGCACACGGAGGTGCTCGAGGAGTTGCTGGGCGGCGCCCCCGAGAGGGTGGGGTTGCCGGGTCTGACGGTGGACACGGATCTGCGGTGGCGGCTCGTGCAGGCCCTCGCCGCCGCCGGGGAGGTCGACGCCGAGGGCATCGAGTCGCCGTTCATCGACGCCGAGGCCGAGCGTGATCCGACGGCGGCGGGCGCCCGGCAGGCCGCGACGGCACGGGCCGCCCGACCGCAGCGGGCGGTCAAGGAGCAGGTGTGGGCGACGGTCGTGGGCGACGACACCGTCGCGAACATCACCGCCCGCGCGATCATCGGGGGATTCGCGCCGGCCGGTCAGGGTGAGCTGCTTCGCCCCTTCGTGGACCGCTACTTCGCGGAGGTGCCCGGGGTGTGGGAGCGTCGGTCGAGCGAGGTCGCGCAGACCGTCGTCGTCGGCCTGTACCCGTCGTGGGCGATCGACGAGCAGTCGGTGCGGGCCGCCGACGACTTCCTCTCCGGAGACCACCCGCCGGCGCTGCGTCGTCTGATCACCGAGGGTCGGGCCGGGATCGTGCGGTCGCTGCGCGCCCGCGAGTTCGACGCGTCCTGACACCGGAACGACACGACGTCGGCCCGGCACCGGGCCTCCGCGGGGAGGCCGGTGCCGGGCCGATGTGGTTCGTGCGCGCGGCGACGCCCGGGAATCGACGTCGCCCGGAACTACAGCTAGGGCACGAGGACCGCGTTGGCGATCACCCGGACGGCACTGACGATGCCGTCGATGAGATTTCCCTGACCGAACGAGGAGACCGCGGCGGTCACGCCGAGCTGAGCGACCCGATCGGTGACACGGTCCGAGGCGGCGGTGCCGCTGCGGATCTCGATGGCCCGCTGGTTCGGGTAGACCGCGACGAGCACCGAGTTCTCGGCCTCGGGAGTCGACGGGAACACCGCGTCGGTGGCGGCGGCCGCGTCCTCCGCGTCGGCGATGTACACGTTGAACCGCACCCCGGTCGCGCGGATCGCGGAGGTGAGCGTGTCGTCGAGGTTGATGAGGTCCTGGTCCGAGAACGGCGCACCGTCGAACGGTCGACCGAGCGGGACGGCCTGCGAGATGCGTCCACTGGCGGTCAGGGCCGCGCCGAACGGCAGCGCGGCATCCGTGCGAGCGGGGGCCGCGATCACGTCACCACTTGCCACTTGCGGTACCTCCGATCAGTTCCGCCGGGGTTCCGGCTGCATGTCCGTGGTGGGCGCGCGAGTGCGCGGTCACCTCGTCGGTCGCGGTCCACAGCAGTGCGTCGTGGTCCCATTTGTCGCCCAGCTTGTACGGGTCGTCGGACGGCACCGGCCCGGCGGTCCGGCTCGCGGGCCACGACAGCGCCCCGAACACCAGCACGATCAGCAACGGAATGCCGACGAATATCAGCGTTGTCTCGAGAATGCTCACACGGAAAAGGTAGCCCAGGCGCCGGACGAAGGCCTCATATGCCCCGAATATGTGCCCGAACCGTATCGGGGCGGAGGTCCCGGACCCCCGCACGGCACGGCATCACACGGGTTCCCGGGCTTCCACGGTCGGTCACGCGGCGCCCTCACCGAGGTACGCCAGCCAGGTCGGATGCAGGTCGTCGAGGGTGGCCAGCAGCCGCCAGTGTCGTCCCTTGGGCGGGGTGAGCGAGGCCCGCAGCGTCCAGCCGAGTTCGCTGAGCAGTTTGTCGGCCTTGCGGTGGTTGCACGTGGCGCAACATGCCACGCAGTTCTCCCACGAGTGCTCGCCGCCTCGGCTGCGCGGCACCACGTGGTCGATGGTCTCGGCCTTGCTCCCGCAGTAGGCGCACCGGTTGCCGTCACGGTGCATCAACGCGGCGCGGGTGAGCGGTACGCGCGCCCGGTACGGCACCCGCACGTAGGTGCGCAGACGGATCACGGACGGCAGTTGCAGGCACCAACCGGCCGAGTGCACCACCGGCGCGGCGGGATCGTCGTGGACGGTGTCGGCCTTGCCGCCGGCCATGAGCACCACGGCCCGCCGGGCGGGCAGCGCGGTGAGGGGTTCGTAGGTCGCGTTGAGCAGCAGCACTCGCAGTGTGGACCAGTCCGGCGTCACCGGCGGACCCGGTGCACCGGCACGGTCGGGCACCACACGCAGTTTCGTCGTCCCCGGTTCCGGCACCGAGGTGATCGTCGCCCCCGGAGCGCCGCCGGGGGCGTCCGCGGGCGGGAGTTGTCGATGTGCGCTGCTGCGGTGCTTCATGCGACCTCCGGAAGACTGGAAACAGTGCACCACGGATGTCCACGGATCGCACCCGGAATTGCGGGACGCTTCGGTGTCTCCGCGGTGAACGCCCGGTGTCGGCTGTCCCGCCGCTCCCGGCGGACGGGCCGTTGGATCCTCCCCCGTCGGCGACGGGCACAATGGAACCAGCGAGAGGGAGGGTGACCAGCAGCAGATGAGTGACGAACAGACCTTCTACGACGCGGTCGGCGGCGCCGAGACGTTCCGCCGGATCACGGCGCGGTTCTACGAGGAAGTCGCCCGGGACGAGATCGTCCGGCCCATGTATCCGGAGGAGGATCTCGGTCCCGCCGAGCGGCGGATGCGCCTGTTCCTCGAACAGTACTGGGGTGGGCCACGCACCTACTCCGACGAACGGGGACACCCCCGCCTGCGGATGCGTCACTTCCCCTTCAAGATCGGCCCGATCGAACGCGACGCGTGGCTGCGCTGCATGCACACCGCGATCGCGTCGATCGACGAGCAGACCCTCGACGCCGCCCACCGCCGGCAACTGCTCGACTACATGGACATGGCCGCCGACTCACTGATGAACTCCCCGGTCTGACGGCGCCGCGCGGCGCGGTCAGAGCACGCTCAGGCCCAACCCGTCACCGCGACGCAGACACACCGAGCCGAAGCGCGCGTCGAGGCGCAACCACGTCGCGGTCGCCCGCACGCGCACCAGTTCGCCGTCCGGGACCTCCCCGTCACCGGGACCGGCGACGGGGACGAACCCCATCGCGCCGAGAGCGAACACCATCCGCATCGGTACCCCGACGGTGGTGCCGTCGCCGCTGACCTCGAGCACCTCCTGTGCGAGCAACGACGACGGTGGCCCCTGCGCACCCTGGTCGCGGGTCAGGGTGACCCCGCGATGCGCCAGGTCGATCAGGACGCGCGCGGGCACGTCGTCGACGTGCGTGTACCCGTCGTCCGGGGGCAGCGCACCGCGCCACGCCGAGTCCATCGCCCAGCCCGGGTCCACCTCGATCGGGTCGCCGGTGGCGGCGACGAGCGCCGCACGCAGCGCATCGACCGCCACGGACGTGTCGGCGGGATCGACGGTGCCGCGCACCGACCGCACGGCGAGCGCATCGAAGCCCGTCTGCACCCACGCGCCGACGAGTCCGTCGCCGCGGCGTCGCAGCCGCACGACCGCCGCCTCGTCCAGACGCAGGGCGCGGGTGAGGAACGCGGCCAGGTCGGTGCGGTCCGCGGCGCCCACCAGTGTCAGGGAACGCTCACCCCGGGGCACGGCGGGTTCAGGCACGACGCCACCTCAGCAGGAATTCGCGCTCGTCGCCGGTGAGCCGACGCAACCGTTGCGTGTCGATGTCGAACGCGGCGATCTGGGTGGACGCCACCACCGCCGGCGGGGAATCCGTCGCGGCGCCTCCGGGCCGCACCTCGTAGCCGATCGTGAAGTCGACCGCGCGGACCTTCTCCGTCCACATCATCACGTCGAGAGGACCGTCGGAGTGCCGGAGCTGCCCCCGGTACCGCACGTGCAGGTCGGCGATGACCGCGCCTTCGCGCAGCGCCTCGGTGGGTCTGCCGTCGGCGAACAGCCACGGAATACGGGCTTCCTCGAGCAGGGTCACCATCCGCGCATGGTTGATGTGTTGGAACGCGTCCATGTCGGACCAGCGCACCGTCACCTCCGTGTGGAATCCGAACTGCCCGCCCGTATCGCTCACGCGTCACCTCCGATCGGGTGCGCCGGTGCGCACCATGCTCCTGATCTGCCGTGCGGCCACCGACAGGGTGGCCAGGTCCAGGTTCCCAGACGCGGCGATCTCGTCGAGCGCCGACCTCGCCCGCACGAGCCGCGAAGCGTTCGACATCTCCCAGTCCTCGATCATCTCCTGGGCGGTCTCGTCGGCACCGGCACCGGCGAGCACGTCGAGAGTCAATGCCCGCAACGACCCGTACAGGTCGTCGCGCAGTGCCAGCCGGGCCAGCGAATGCCAGCGGTCGCCGCGTTCCAGTTCGGTGACGGCCGACAGCAACCGGTCCACCCCGAGGTGCGCGTCCAGCGCGTAGTACAACTCGGCGACCTCGTCCTCGTCCCGTTCGACGATGTCGGCGATGTCGACGACGTCGAGCAGCGGGAACTGGTCGAGCAACCGGAACACCGTGCCGGTCGGCTCCGGTGGTGCGCCCCGTTCGAGCAGCGGTGTCATCCGGTCCGTGAGATCGCGCACGTGGTGTCCGCGCATCCATTCGCCGACGCGAGGTGCGAGACGCGCGAACGGCGACCGGTAGCGGCTGATCTCGGCACCGACGGCGAGGGGTTGCGGTCGGGTGGTCAGCAGCCGGCGAGCGGCACGATCGAGAACGCGACGGGATTCGAGCATGAGGTCGTCGGAGACGTCGGTGGGCAACCCGGCGGCGTGGATGCGCCGCCACAACTCGGGCAGGCCGAAGATCTCGGTGACGGCGGCGTAGGCGCGGATCGCGTCGGTGCTGGCCGCGCCGGTCTCCTCGCCGAGCCGGAACACGAAGGTGATACCACCGTTGTCGACGGTGTGGTTGGCGAGCAGCGTCGCGACGATCTGCCGGCGCAGTGGATGCGCGTGGATACCCGATGCGAACCGTTCGCGCAGCGCCTCCGGGAAGTACCCGGGCAGGCGGGTGGCGAAGGTGTCGCTGTCCGGCAGGTCGGTGTCGAGGAGGTCGTCGACGAGCGCCAACTTGACGTGCGCGAGCAGTTGGCACAGTTCCGGTGAGGAGAGCCCCTCACCGGCGGCGTGACGCCGTTCGATCTCGGTGTCGTCGGGCAGCGCGTCCAGATCACGGTCGAGGTCCCGGTCGGCTTCGAGCGATTCGATGAGCCGCTGGTGGACGCCGAGCAGCGCGGGCGCAGCGACCCGTTCGAGTCCGAGAACCCGGTTCTGACCGATGTTGTCGGCGAGCACGAGCGCGGAGACGTCGTCGGTCATGGACGCGAGCAGCGGATTGCGGTCGGCGCGGGTCAAGGTTCCCGCCGTGATCATCGAATCGAGCAGGATCTTGATGTTGACCTCGTGATCGGAGCAGTCGACACCGGCGGAATTGTCGACGGCATCGGTGTTGATCTTCCCGCCGCTCCGGGCGTACTCGATGCGACCGCGCTGGGTGACCCCGAGGTTGCCGCCCTCCCCCACCACCTTCGCGCGGACCTCGGCACCGTCGACCCGCACCGCATCGTTGCTCTTGTCCCCCACATCGGCGTGCGATTCGGTGGACGCCTTCACGTAGGTGCCGATGCCGCCGTTCCACAGCAGATCCACGGGCGCCCGCAGGATCGCGCGGATCAGCTCGGGTGGGGTCGACTCGGTGACGTGGCCGGGCAGCCGCAGGGCCGCGCGGGCCTCCTCCCCGATCGGAATCGACTTCGTCGCGCGGTCCCACACGCCCCCGCCGGGCGAGATCAGGGTGTGGTCGTAGTCGGCCCACGACGACCGCGGCAACGCGAACAGTCGGCGGCGTTCGGCGAACGACCGCGCGGCGTCCGGGTCCGGATCGAGGAAGATGTGCCGGTGGTCGAACGCCGCGACCAGGCGGATGTGCTCGCTGAGCAGCATGCCGTTGCCGAAAACGTCACCGCTCATGTCGCCGACACCCACGACGGTGAAGTCCTCTGCCCGGGTGTCGACACCGAGTTCGCGGAAGTGCCGTTTGACGCTCTCCCACGCGCCGCGCGCGGTGATACCCATCTCCTTGTGGTCGTAGCCCGCTGATCCGCCGGACGCGAACGCGTCGCCGAGCCAGTAGCCGTATTCCGCCGCGACCGCGTTGGCGAGGTCGGAGAACGACGCGGTGCCCTTGTCCGCGGCGACGACGAGATAGGTGTCGTCACCGTCGTGCCGCACCACCCGGTCGGGCGGGATGGCGGCGCCGCTGGCGCGGTCGAGGTTGTCGGTGACGTCGAGCAACGCCGCGATGAACCGCCGGTAGCAGTCCTGCCCGCGGGCGAGCGTGGCCTGCCGGTCCGCCACGGCGTCCCCGGTCGGGGCCGGCGAATGCTTCACGACGAACCCGCCCTTGGCCCCGACAGGGACGATCACCGCGTTCTTGACCGCCTGTGCCTTGACGAGACCGAGGATCTCGGTGCGGAAATCCTCGCGACGGTCGGACCAGCGCAGCCCACCGCGCGCGACCGCCCCGAACCGCATGTGGACGCCCTCGACGTCCGGGGAGTACACGAAGACCTCGTACCGGGGGCGGGGGCGGGGCAGTTCTTCGATGCCGGTCGGGTCGAACTTGAACGACAGGACGTGCCCGAGGGCCGCCTCGTCACTGTCGGGGACGAAGTAGTTGGTGCGCAGGGTGGCGCGGATCAGCGACGTCATCGCCCGCAGGATGCGGTCGGTGGCCAGTGCGGTCACGGCATCGATGCGGGCACGCAGGTCGCCGGAGAGCGACCGTTCGCGGGCAGCGGAGGCGGTGCCCGGATCGAATCGGGCCTCGAACAGGGCGACGAGCAGCGCCGTGGTCTCCGGCGTGTCCAGCAGCACACCTTCGATGTTGTACTGGCTGTACGGGAATCCGGCCTGGCGGAGGTACTTCGCGTAGGCACGCAGCATCGCGGCCTGCCGCCACGACAGACCGGCACGCAGGACCAGTTCGTTGAACCGGTCGGTCTCGGCGTACCCGCGCCAGGACGCGGCGAACACGTCGGTGATCCGGCCGGCGGGCACCGGCTCGCCCGCGGCCGCGTCGAGCGGCATGTCCTCAGGAATGCGGAGACCGAAATCGTATATCCAACAGTCGATCCCATCCGACCTGGGCAGACGGTACGGGCGTTCGTCGACGACCTCCACCCCGAGGCTCTGCAATACCGGCAGCACCCGCCCCAGCGTCACCGGCTCGTCGGCGACGTAGAGGGTGAACCGCCACCGTCGCGGCTCGTCGCGGTCCGGGACGTACACGTGGGTGCCGAAGTCGCCCGGGCCGAGCTCCTCGAGTCGGCGCAGGTCGGCGAGAGCCCGTTCGGTGTCGAAATCCTCCTTGTATGCCTCGGGCACCGCGTCCGCGTAGCGCTGCACCAGAGCCGGATCGACCGTGGCGTCCGCGGCCGCGGCCTCCGCCAGCCGGTCGGCCCAGCTGCGACTGACCTCGGCGAGTCGGGCCTGCACCCGCAACCGGTTGGCGTCGGAGGTGTCGATGTGCGGGCGGGTGTGGTCGGGGAACCGGACGGTCACGTGCAACAACGCGAGGTCTCCCTCGGAGACCCGGGCGGTGTAGTCGAGTGTGCCCCCACCGAACTCGCGCAGCAGAATCCGCTGCATCGCGACCCGCACCTTCGTGGTGTACCGGTCGCGGGGCAGGTACACCAGGCAGGAGACGTACCGGCCGTAGGTGTCGACACGGACGAACAACCGCACCTGACGACGAATCTCGGCGACGGAGGTGACCGTGTCGTAGAGGGTGGACGTGTCCATGGAGAACAACTCCGCGCGCGGCAGCGTCTGCATCGTCTCGAGCATCGCCTGCCCACCGAACGACGACAGGTCGATGCCCGCGCGCGCGACGACGGCGCGGGCCCTACGCGCGAGCAGTGGAATGTCGAGGATGTTCTCGTGCATCGCGGTGACGGTGAGAACCCCGAGGAAACGGTGCTCACCGACGGTGCGGCCGGCCGCGTCGAGGATGCCCACCCCCACGAAGTACGGATACACCGATCGGTGCACGGTCGCCGGCAGCGCCCCCTGGGTCAGGACGAGCAGCGGCCGATCACCCGGGTGTTCCTCGACGGGCAGATCGACGAGGTCGTCGTCGGCGGTGGACACGCGCAGCACACCGAGCCCGCTGTCGGGCACCGGATGCGACCGGCACACCCCGTCGCCGTCCGGTTCGTCGAATCGGTACCGGCAGTAGCCCAGCACCGTGTAGTTGCCGCGCGCCAGCCATCGCAGCAGATCCGCGGTCTCGGCGAGGTCGCTCGGTGAATGCCCGGGCGGCGGCGCCGCGGCGAGCGCGTCGAGCCGTTCGGCGAGTTCGGCCTGCAGTGCGTGCATGGCCCCCGTGTCGGCGACGACCTGCCGCACGTCGGCGAGGACCGGACCGAGATCACGTTCGATGTCGTCGAGGATCCCGGAGGTCGTGGTGGGGTGCAGTTGCACGTGGATCCACGATTCGGAGATGCCGCCGTCGTGCATGATGCCGCCGTCGCGGAGGTCGACGAGCCTGCCGTCGGCGGCGCGTTCGGCCGCGAACACCGGATGCACGACCGTGGTGACGGTGGCACCGAGCCGCGCGAGCATCGCGGTGACGGACTCGATGAGCAACGGCATGTCGTCGGTGACGATCTGCACCGCGGGGCCGGACGGATCGTCGGCCCGGTAAACGCGGGTGGCGGCGGTACCGGCGGACCGGTCGAGGCCGAGCGCGAGGTGCGCTGCCATCGCGACCTCGGGGTCGTCGAGCCCCTCCACCGACTGGCCGTACGCCCGCTCGAGGACCTCCATCGGCGATGAAACACCCTGTGACGCAGCCTGATCTGACATGTGCATCACTCCTCGGTCGAACCGGCGACAACGCGGAGCGCCGCGGACGGGCTCTGCATCGAGCCTATCCGCGGCGCCTCGCCGTCAGGAGTGGAACACGCCCGTCAGGCGGCGGGAACCGCCCGGTAGCGGTTCAGCAGCGCCCGTTCGGCGGCGTCGAGGGGCCGAGACGTCTCGGCCCGCATGTCGAAGCCCACCAACACGGCGTCGCCGCGCACACACAGCCGACCGTCGCGGTCGAGAACCGAGTGCCGCAGCGTGTACGACGTGGTCCCCAGGTGCAGCACCTCGACCTCGACGGTCACCGGAGCGGAGTCGTCCTTGACCGGGAGCAGGAACTCCGCGTCCATCCTGCGAACGACCACGGCTCCACCGACGGACCCCGCGGAGTGCAGGAACTTCACACGGGCTTCCTGCATGTACTCCACGATCTTCGCGTTGTTGACGTGCCCGAGACGATCCGAATCGCCCCACCGCACCTCGATGGTGCAGCGGAACGGTCCCGTCGGCACGGCGTCAGTCACGCGTGAGCTTCCGGTGCGTGACCCGGTGCGGGCGGGCGGCCTCGACGCCGAGACGCTCGACCTTGTTGGCCTCGTACGCCTCGAAGTTGCCCTCGAACCAGAACCATTTGCCCTCTTCGACGTTGCCCTCCCACGCCAGGATGTGGGTACACGTCCGGTCGAGGAACCACCGGTCGTGGGAGATCACGACGGCGCAACCCGGGAACTGCTGCAGCGCGTTCTCGAGGGAACTGAGGGTTTCGACGTCCAGGTCGTTGGTCGGCTCGTCGAGCAGGATCAGGTTGCCGCCCTCCTTGAGGGTCAACGCCAGGTTCAGACGGTTGCGCTCACCACCGGAGAGCACCTCCGCCTTCTTCTGCTGGTCCGGGCCCTTGAACCCGAACGCGCTGACGTAGGCGCGCGACGGCATCTCGTTCTGGCCGACCTCGATGAAGTCGAGACCGTCGGAGACGACCTCCCACACGCTCTTCTTCGGATCGATGTTGGCGCGGGACTGATCGACGTAGCTGAGCTTGACGGTCTCGCCGACCTTCACCGAGCCGCTGTCGGGCTCCTCGAGCCCGACGATGGTCTTGAACAGCGTCGTCTTGCCGACACCGTTGGGGCCGATGACGCCGACGATGCCGTTGCGCGGAAGCGTGAACGACAGGTCCTTGATCAGGACACGGCCGTCGAAGCCCTTGTCGAGGTGCTCGACCTCGACCACGACGTTGCCGAGGCGCGGCGGCGTCGGAATCTGGATCTCCTCGAAGTCCAACTTGCGGTGCTTCTCGGCCTCGGCCGCCATCTCCTCGTAACGGTCGAGACGCGCCTTGTTCTTGGTCTGACGCGCCTTCGCACCCGACCGGACCCAGGCGAGTTCCTCCTTGAGCCGCTTCTGCAGCTTCTGGTCCTTCTTGCCCTGCACCTCGAGACGCTCGGCCTTCTTCTCCAGGTAGGTGGAGTAGTTGCCCTCGTACGGGTGCAGCTTGCCGCGGTCGACCTCACAGATCCACTGTGCGACATGGTCGAGGAAGTACCGGTCGTGGGTGACCGCGAGAACGGCACCGGGGTAGGTGGACAGGAACTGTTCGAGCCACAGCACCGACTCGGCGTCGAGGTGGTTGGTGGGCTCGTCGAGCAGCAGCAGGTCGGGCTTGCTCAGCAGCAGCTTGCACAGCGCGACGCGGCGACGCTCACCACCGGAGAGGTGCGTGACGGGCTCGTCCGGCGGCGGGCAGCGCAGCGCGTCCATCGCCTGCTCGAGCTGGGAATCGAGATCCCACGCGTTGGCGTGGTCGAGCTCCTCCTGGAGCCTGCCCATCTCCTCCATGAGCTCGTCCGAGTAGTCGGTCGCCATCAGCTCGGCGATCTCGTTGAACCGGTCGAGCTTGACCTTGATCTCGCCGAGGCCCTCCTCGACGTTCTGCTTGACCGTCTTCTCCTCGTTCAGCGGCGGTTCCTGCAGGAGGATGCCGACGGTCGCCTCCGGGTCCAGGAACGCCTCGCCGTTGCTGGGCTGATCCAGCCCCGCCATGATCTTGAGGATCGACGACTTGCCCGCGCCGTTCGGTCCGACCACACCGATCTTGGCACCCGGGTAGAAGCTCATGGTGACGTCATCGAGGATGACCTTGTCACCGTGCGCCTTGCGCACCTTCTTCATCGTGTAAATGAACTCCGCCATGGTGACCAGGGTATCGGTCCGCGGCCCGAACCCCACACCGCACCGCCTCGCCCCTCCTCCTCGTCTTCTCGCCTCCCGGCGAGCCGAGCGAATGTATCGCCCGCTCGACTCGATCGATCGGGTGTACCACTCGCTCACCGGGGGCGACACGCCGGACCGGTCCGATTACCGACCACCTTCGCGGTCGCGGCGAGCGAGCTCGGCGAACATGGCGTTGTGGGCGGCGAGTTCGGCGTCGTCGTCCCGGTCCGCGGCACGATCCACCCGCCGCGCCGTGCGCTCGTCACTGCGCGACCACTGCACCAGCAACGCCAACATCACCAGGACCAGAGGGATCTCCCCCGCCGACCACGCGATGCTGCCGCCGATCTTCTGGTCGGAGAACAGATCCTCGTTCCACGGCAGGGCGAGCCCCCGGTAATACGACTCGGCCATCACCGACCCCATGCTCATGAGGGTCACACCGAAGAACGCGTGGAACGGCAACGACCCGAACACCATCGCGATCTTCGTGACGGGCTGCACATCGCGAGGCGACGGATCGACCCCGATCACCACCCAGTAGAACAGGTAGCCGCTGAGCAGGAAGTGCAGGTTCATCAGCACGTGCGCGGCATGACTGTCGGCGTAGGTACTGAAGATCCCCCCGAGATACAGCGCGTAGAACCCTCCGACGAACATCACCGACGCCACGATCGGATGCGTGAAGAACCGCGACGGCGGGCTGTGCAGGAACTCGAGAATCCACTCACGCGGCCCGGGTGGTGCGTCGCGCCCGGCGGGTTTGATCGCCCGCAGCGCCAGCGTCATCGCACCACCGAGCGCGAACAGTACCGGCGCGAGCATCGACATCGCCATGTGCGCCCCCATGTGCACACTGAACATCGCCGGCGAATACATACCCACACCGGAACTCGTCGTGATGAACAGCACGAAGCACCCCGCGAACCACGCGATCGAACGACCCACCGGCCACGTGTCACCGCGCCGACGCAACCGCCACAACCCCAGCGCGTACGCGACGGCCAGCACGATCGCAGCGGTCCCGAAGATCAGATCGAAACGCCACTCGGTGATGAACAGGCTGGTGAACGTCGGCTTGCCGGTGAGCTCGTAGCCGAGGACCACCTCCATCACACTCGGTGTGGTCGCCGGGGGTGGTGGTGGGGTCCGACCCAGCCCCACCGCGAGTCCCATCGTGACGGCCAACACGACCGCCTCCACCGATGCGAACCGCACCAGCGCCGATCGGTTCCCCGGGTCCGCTTCGAGATCCGGGAGCGCACGACGTCGCTGCGCCCAGCCGAACAGGCCGAGGACGACCAGCGCGACGGCCTTCGCCAACACCAACCGTCCGTAGGTCGTGGTGAACAGATCCCCCAACGGCAGTCGCACCGCCGCATTGATGACGCCGCTCAGAGCCATCACGACGAACGCGAAGCCCGCGACGATCGAGAACCTGCGTGCCGCCAAGTAGGTGTCCGCCCCGCCCCGCCATGCGTGCGCCACCAGCGCGAACAGGCCACCCGCCCACACCGAGGCGGCGACCACGTGCAGCACCAGACTGTTGGTGGCCATGTCGTGCGAACCACCCGACGACGAATGCCCCGTCAACGCGACAGGCAGCAATGCCACAACCGAGAGCAACAACAGATACGGGGTCCACGACCACCGCAGCGCCAGCCGGATCAACACCGCGGCGACCACCGCGAGCACCGCCGTCCACGCCCACGCCGACGCCGTCTCGACCTGGCCGGTCGCGGAGAACAGGTTTGCGGGAACGATCGCCTCGGTGAAGGGCTCACCGGAGGTGTCCGACAGCGTCAGCGGCACCAGCAGCGCCGCCGTGACGGCCCACACCAGCGCCGACACCCCCGCCGTGCGCACCGCCCGGTAGCCACCGACGTCCAGCACGCCGTTGCGCTGCGGCGGCACCAGGAACGTCGCGAAGAACAACGAACCGACCGTCAGCGCTGCGGCGATCTCCGCGATCGCCCGCACCGCCGGCAGCCCGTACGTGGTGACCGGCCCCGGATCGGGGATGCCGAGCAACACCAGCGCCTGCGCCGCCGACAGCCCGACGACGATCGCCGCGACAACCGCCGCGACGACACCGAGGAGAACGAACAGGGCTGACGGATTACCGCGCGCGGGGGTCGGCGCGGACGGCTCCGTCACGCGCTCGAGGTCGGGTGCTGCCATGCCTACCAGGGTAGGACCTCGAGGAAGTCGACTACGACGCCCCGTCGGAGTACCCGGATGCGACGAGGCCGCGGTGAGCGAATGTGTCGCCCGATCGAATCAGACGAGTGAGCGATACATTCGCCCGGACGGTGGGGAAGGGAAACAGAAAAACGGAACCGTCGCAGCGAGGTCGACCGACCGCGCTGCCGCTAACGTGGAAGCAGTAACCCTGGACGCGACGGGAGCGGCACACAGCGCATGGACGTGATCAACGAGTTCATCATCGGCCAGGCCGGTGCGCTCTGGGTGTATCCGCTGCTGTTCGCGGTGTGCGTCATCGACGGGTTCTTCCCACCGGTGCCGAGCGAGACGATCCTGGTGACCCTCGCCTCACTGTCCGGGTCGACCGGTCTTCCCTACGTGTGGTTGATCATCCCCCTCGCCGCGCTCGGCGCGATCCTCGGAGACAACATCGCCTACACGATCGGCCGACGCGTCGGCACACAGCGCTGGAGGTGGATGCGCACCGTCAAGGGTCGCGCCGCATTCGGATGGGCGCGCAAGGGCCTCGACAAGCGGGGCGCGGCGATCATCCTCACTGCCCGTTACGTGCCGATCGGACGGATCGCCGTGAACATGACCGCCGGGGCCACCCGGTATCCGCGGACCAAGTTCGTGCCGTTGACGATCCTCGGCGGTGTCACGTGGGCGGTGTACTCGACGATGATGGGCCGCCTGGTCGGTGGGTTCTTCGAATCGCAGCCGCTTCTCGGTGCGGTGGTGTCGATCTGTGTCGCGGTGGCGCTCGGTATCGGTATCGACCACGTCATCCAGCGATTCCAGACCGGCGAGGTGGACATCATCGATCCGAGCGACGCCGAATCCGCACCGAACGGGCATCCGGGCGCGGCACCTGCGGGTGGTACGGACGAACCCGGTTCGACCCGCCCCGTGTGACTCCCGGTCGCCGTCCCGTCACCGCGTGCGGTTAAGATTCTGGCCGCGCCTCCGTAGCTCAGCTGGATAGAGCAAGAGCCTTCTAATCTCTAGGTCGCAGGTTCGAGTCCTGCCGGGGGCACCACAACCGGCGCTCCGGCACGACCGGGTCGCCGACCTTCCCGGATCACCGCG
>ENA-UOUL01000679-UOUL01000679.1-bioreactor-metagenome-genome-assembly--contig:-NODE-679-length-56687-cov-5.704610_pt1 | contig 56687 bp, 50 predicted proteins | sample MGYA00249838_ERZ747220 | MGnify/ENA primary metagenome ERZ747220 (study PRJEB28778, sample SAMN05720191) | bioreactor metagenome | isolation source: Anaerobic biogas reactor | place: USA:Washington... | reverse complement strand
TCATCGCTGGAGAGCTTGAACGCGACATCCTGAATGAAAAATACAAGGCGGGAGAAAACCTTCCCAGCCAGCATGAGCTTGCCGATCGCTTCGAAGCTTCGAGCCGCAGTATTCGTGAGGCTTTCAAGAACCTCGAGGCCAAGGGCCTCATCGAAGTCAGCCAGGGAAAGCGGGCCGTCGTGCTCAGCAACAGCCTCGACCAGTTCGTCAGCTCCCTCGCCTCCTCGATGACCAACAAGCAGATACCGGACAAGAAGCTCATCACCGACCTCATGCAGGTGCGCACCACCATCGAGGTCAGTGCCTCTCGGGAGCTGAGCCGTGACCCGGACCGCAAGATGATCGTCCGCTCCCTCGACCAGGCCTGCAAAAAGATGGAGAGCCTGTTGCCGGAGCTGGAGAACAGCAAGGATCCCACGGTGCTGCAGGACTTCAAGGAGAACGAGTACGACTTCCACGCCATCCTCATCAAGAGTAACGACAACATCATCCTCTCCTCCATCTATGAGAACCTCGCCCCGCAGCTCTACGATGCGCTCGACCGCCTCAGCCAGACCTTCGCTGAACAGCGCAAGAAGGTCAACGAGTACCGCTACCTCGTCGAGGCCCTGCAGAATGGACAGACCGACCTCGCCGTCGCATTGACCCTCGTCAACCTGACCACCACCCGGGAGAAGTTCGAGGCGTTGGATCTCTAGACGCCGTGCGCCCCCTGTTCGAATACCTCCTCATCTGTGACATCGACAACACCCTCACCGGCGACGATGCGTCCCTTGGTGTTTTGATCGCCCTGCTCAAAGAGCGGCGGGGGCGTCTCGGCTTCGGTGTGGCCACCGGGCGCAGCATCGAGTCGACGCGGGAGATCCTTTGGAGCATGGGCCTTGATCGCGTTGATGTGTACATCACCGCCGTCGGCAGTGAGATCCAGTATGACGGGGGAGTCCGCTTCGACGAGGAGTGGAGAGCGCATATCGACCGCTCCTGGGAGCGAAAAGCGATCGTCGATGCGCTTGCCGATATCGAGGGGGTGCGGCTTCAGAGCCACCCGCTCGCCCAGCGGCCGCACAAGGTCAGCTACACCCTCTCCGATGGGGGCGCAATGGCGGCGGTCAAACGCGCCCTCGACAGGTCGAAGATCCCGTATCGGGCCATCCTCTCCCATGGCCACTACCTGGACATCCTCCCCATCCGCGCCTCCAAGGGGTTAGCCATCGAGCATGTCGCCAAGAAGTGGGGCATGGGCGAGGGCACGATCATCGTCGCCGGGGATTCGGAGAACGACCGTTCGATGCTCGAAGGCCCCTTCTTGTCGATCGTGGTGGCGAACCACGAAGAGAGCCTTGAGGATCTCAGCGGATGTTATTGGGCAAAAACACCCTCTGCGGCCGGGATTATCGAGGGCTTGGCCTGGTGGGGCGTGCTGTAAGTCCAGCATATGACCGAAGTTAGGTTCATATCGGGTAACTTAATGCATATTGACAACTAGTGACATCAAAATAATTGTAGATACTACGGTATTGCCAATACTTAGGTTTTATAGTACTATAGCCATAGTGCAAAACTTTGTACGTATGACATGGCTATATTGAGGTACCGAATGGAACAAACTCGTGAAACCAAGACCACGATGATCGCTTCTCAGCTTGAACAGATGATTCTCGACAACACCTTTGAGAACGGCTGCTTCCTGCCATCCCAGCAAGAGCTTGCCGAGATGTTCAATACCTCAAGCCGTCCGGTGAGAGAGGCGCTGAAGGTGCTCGAGGCGAGGGGCTTGGTGACCATCAGCCAGGGGCGTCGCGCCGAAGTGATCAACACCAGCCTCAACCAATACATCGAGTCGATCTCCACCACCATCATGAACAGCCAGATCTGCCAGACCAAACTGATGCAGAATTTAATGCAGGTGCGCATCGCGGTCGCCACCAACGCCGTGCGGGACTTCACCCGCCTCGAGGGACGCAAGCGCTACCTCGCACAGTTGTGGCGCCAGACCGCCCAGATGGAGGCGGCATTGGGAGCCTTGGCGGAGAAGGATGCCACCGCCATCGCGCAATTCAACCAAGCCGAAGCCGATTTCCATCGAACCCTCGTACAGGCCAACGGCAACCAGATCCTCATCAGCATCTACGAGAGCCTCTCTCCCATCCTCGACCAGACGATGAACTCCATCAAGTTCACGGCCACCCAGATGGAGAAGCGCTCCAAGGACTACAGCTACCTCTGTGAGGCTCTGCAAAACGGGCAGACCGACCTGGCCGTCGCCTTGGTGCTGGTCACCCTCACCTCACTGCAGAACTCCATCATGGACACCTACCCCGACGACAAGCCGGCCTTTGCAAGCTACGCATAAGAGCCCTTCTGTGCTACCATGGCCGCATGGGCGACCCCATCATCCACATAGAACACGCAACGGTGAGACGCAAAGGCGTCGACATCCTCTCTGATGTCTCCTTCTCTGTGCACGAAGGGGAGCACACCGCCATCATCGGACCCAACGGAGCGGGCAAGTCCACGCTCGTCTGCCTCATCAGCCAAGAGATCCATCCCCTCAACACTCCAGCGATGAAGCGCCTCCTCTTCGGCAGGCAGCGCTGGGAGGTCCTCGAGCTCAGGAAGCGACTGGGCATCGTCAGCCAGGCTCTGCAGTACCTCTGCAACTCTTCGTACACGGGGCTGGCGATCGTCATCTCCGGCTTCTTCAGCTCCATCGGCCTGGACTTCCACCACCAGGTGGAAGCGGCGATGGAGGAGAAAGCGCGCGCTGTGATGGAGCGTTACGGTGTGTTGCATCTTCAAGGCAAGCAGATGAACCGGATGAGCAGCGGGGAGGCGCGGAGGATCCTCCTCTGCCGCGCGATGGTCAATGAGCCGAGTGTCTTCCTCCTCGATGAAGCGGGAACCGCCTTGGACTTCCCCGCCCGCAGCGCATACCGTTCAACCCTTGAACAACTCGACAGCGAGGGGAGGACCATTATCCTGGCCACCCATGAGCTCTCTGAGATCATCCCCTCCATCACTCGGGTCGTAGTGATGAAGGACGGCGCGATCGTCGCCGACGGACCGAAGGATGCCATCATCACTGAACCGCTGCTCAGCGACGTCTACGGAATGCCGGTCTACGTCGATCGGCGAGACGGTCTGTACAACGCGTGGTGCTGAGCTTTTCCCCCACTGGCGTCAAATTTGGTATATACTTGGCTAAGAACATATCCAAGTGAGGTTCACCATGAAGCGTTGTTCCATAATCGTCCACAGTGTCAGCGGCAACAATTACATCATCGGCTCCTACCTGCAGGAGCTCATGGCCGAACGGAATGTCGATGCCCGCCTCTATCGCGTCGAAGATCCCGACCTCCATATCTGGGCCAATACCCAGGAGACCACAAACGACTACTACGAGGACATCTGCGCGCTCCCGCTGGTCAGCACCTCGGTCCTGCTCAAGAGCGACATGGTCATCCTCGGCAGCCCCACCCGCTTCGGCAACATCTCCGCCGAGATGAAGAGTTTTTTGGACACCACGATGCCGCTCTCAAAGGACAAGAGCTTGGAAACGAAGTTCTTCGCCTGCTTCACCAGCTGCCTCAACTCCACCGCTGAAGGGGCCCATACCCTCAGCGCCATGATCTACTGGGCCCAGTCGATGGGCATGCTGCACATTCCCTTCGCGGTGCATGATGAGCTGGAGTACTGCGACCAACCGGTCAGCGGCCTCGTCCACCTCGCCGGCAAAGAGGGGGCCATCCGTCCGGGTGACCGCCTCGGACGGGAGATGGAGGTCTACGCCGATACCCTCAGCGCCTATATCCAGGAGTAGTTCACTCTCGTGAGAATGCGTTCTTGAGGCGGTCTATGAACCGCCTCAGCGCTCCTTTGCCGAAGCGGGTCTTATAGTCGCTCGCCGCGCTCTCGATGGAGACCTCGTGGCTGCCGCTCATGTGCTTGAGGTTGTCCCAATGGCGGACGATCCACATGTAGAGGTCCGCCTCGGTGGTGCCGGGGAAGGCGGCCAGCAACTTCTGCAGGCGCACCTCCTCGATGATCGGCTTATAGACGTTCTCATACCACGACCGTGCCCCCTCCTCGAAGCTCAGCGTCTCGCTCTTGCCTTGGTTGATGTAGTACTTGTGCACCTGGATGTGGTGGACCAGCTCCGCGTAGGAGCCGGGGGAGGAGAAGACGATCTGGTCCATCGGCAGGTATGTGGGCGAGTACTGCTCGATGAAGCGCTTGCGCTCATAGTGGGTGACCCGCCGACGCAGCTGCTTCATCGTCAGACCTGCCTCGAGGGGGATCTCGCTGTCCAGCTCGACCACCTCGGCATCGATGAACTCGACCCCCTGGGCCTTTGCCACCGAGACCCGGTGGTTGCCGTCACGGACAAAGTACCACTGGCCCACCTTGTAGACGGAGATCGGAGGCAGGATGATGTACTGCTTCACCGCCCCGTCGATGGAACGCCAGCGGGAGCGCAACAGCTCCTTCTTGGGGTAGAACGCCTGGCTGAAGTCCTGGTAGCGCCCTTCGCTGCCGATGATTTGGGAGATGGGGATGGTCCGCATCCCCCGGTAGGTCTCATTGCGGGGCTTGATGAGGTCGGTGACGGCGTAGAAGCTGAGCAGGTCGCTGTTCTTCCACGCCAAGGTGGAGAGCACCGACTGGATCCTCCCGCGCGTCTTCGCCTTCTCAAAGTCCTCGTTGGTCTGGGTAGAGAGATTACGTGACATGGCCTGCCCCCCTGCCGAGCGTTTCATCTTCAAGGATGTAGCTGCTGTAGATGTTGATGATCTGGGTTTGTTTGTACATATGGTGACGGTTGGCGTTCATGTCCACCAGGTGGATATGGCCGTGGAGCAGGTACTTGGGCCGAAAGCGCTCCATGAAGGTCAGGAAGGTGGAGAAGCCGTGGTGGCAGAGGTCGGTGTCGTCCCCGATGCCCAACGGGGCTGCGTGGGTGACGAGGATGTCGAGGTAGCGGCCGTGGAAGATCCGGTTGAAGAGGAGGCGGGGGACCATCTTCAGCATCCGGGCGAACATCTGGCGCTCGGTGAACTGATGAGAGCCGTTGTTGTACCGCTTCGAGCCGCCGAGTCCTGCGATGATGAGGCCGCTCTTGCGGTCGCGGATGACCTTGCCGTCGATGAACTCCCCACCGCAGGGGAACTGGAAATGCTCCGTTCCCCCGAGCGGGCTATAGGAGGAGGAATCATTCTTGATGAAGTGGCCGATGTGCTCGAGGTTGTGGTTGCCGAAGACGAAGAAGAGTGGCTTGTTGAGGCTGGAGATGATGAACTCGTAGTACTTGAGATTCAGGTCCCCTGCGGCGATGATCAGATCGACATCACCGTATCGGCTCACGATGTTCTCGGAGTAGACCAAGGGATCGGTCGCATCGCTTATACAGAGAATCTTCATCACTACCCCGCTAGGTATCCACCATCGACGACGATTGTCTGACCTGTCATGGCACTACAATCACAGAGGAGGGCGACCGCTTTGGCCACTTCATCTGGTTCTACCAACGACCTGAGCAGCGCCCGCTCCTCATAGCGTCGCCGCAAGGGGTGGGTAGTGTCAAGGTGGGGGGCGGCCAGGAGGCCCGGGGCGACGGCGTTGACCCGGACAGCCGGGGCAAGTTCGGCGGCCAGGGACTGGGTGAAGGAGACGACCGCCCCCTTGGAGGCATCGTAGTGGACGGTCTTTCCAAAGCCCGGATGGAGTGCATTGATGCTGGCGATGTTGACGATCGCTCCGCTTGATGATCGAAGGAGCGGGATGCAGGCTTGGCTGAGCAGCACCATCCCCTCGACGTTGACGGCAAAAATCCGTCTCCACTCTTCAAGCGGGAGCTCCCCGAGCGCTGTCTCGCTGAGAATCCCGCTGTTGTTCACCAGGACATCCAACGTCTCGATGCTTTCCACTGCCCTTCTCACCGAGTCGGGGTCCTGGAGATCGAGGGCGAGGGGACGCAGCCGGGGGCCCAGCTCCTCAGATAAGCGACGGGCCTGGTCACCACTCATATGGTAGGCACAGAGGACGCGATCGCCGCGCGCGATGAAGTGGCGGCAGATCGCCGAGCCGAGCGTGCTCGACCCTCCGCTGACAAGGATGGTCTTCATCGCCCTCCTCCGATGAAACGCGACAGGTGGGGACAGGTCACATAGGGGGCAAGGTCCTCCTCAGCGGCGAGGGTGAAGGTCGCCTCATCCCAGGCGGGGACCATCGTGGCGGCACAGAGCGACCACCCTTCTGCCTCGATGGGGCGGCTGGCCTGCCACTGCCCCGCCTTGACCGTCGCGATCGGGCACCTGCCGTCGCTGGCCCTGCCGAGGGTGGTGAGGGCGTGCGACCCATCGCTGTCCAACGTCAGCATCTCCATCGGGGAGCCGTCGAGGAAGACCCACACCTCGTCGCTCTTGAGGCGGTGCATGCGACTGAAGTCACGGTGGGTCATGAGGTAGAGGATCGTCGAGCCGCTCTCCTGGTGGCTTTCGCTGTAGAAGGTATGGAATCGACGAAAGAATCCACCCTCCCCGTCCAGCCTCGTCAGGGCGAGGGTTTCGATCAGGGTCCGCGCCTGCTCGTTCATACCGGCCAGTTGCGTGTGATGGCGCGCACCAGGGCGGTGAAGCGCTCCTTGACGCGCTCTCCGGTCTCCATCACCTCACTGTGGGTCAGCTTTTGCGCCAAGATACCGGCGGCCATGTTGGTGATGCAGCTGATGCCCAGCGTCTTCATCTGCAGGTGGCTCGCCGCGATCGCCTCGGGGACGGTGGACATGCCCACGGCATCGGCGCCGAGGATCCGGGCGGCGCGCACTTCCGCCGGCGTCTCGAAGGAGGGGCCGGCGAAGAACATATAGATTCCTTCCTGCAGCTCCATGCCCAGCTCACTCGCCTCCCTCCGGGCGAGGTCGCTGAGCTCCTCATCGTAGGCATTGGACATGTCGAAGAAGCGCTCACCGAGACTCTCATAGTTCGGCCCGCGCATCGGGTTGTCGGCGATCAGGCGGATGTGGTCGGTGATGAGCATCAGATCCCCACTGCGGAAGGTGGTGTTCACCCCGCCGGCCGCATTGGTCACCAAGAGCTGCGTGATGCCAAGGGCATGCATCACCTGGATGGGGAAGACCACCTGATCCATCCCGTACCCTTCGTAGTAGTGGAACCGGCCCTGCATGCAGAGCACCCGCTTCCCCTCCAGCGTACCGACGACCAGCCGGCCTTTGTGACCGAAGACGGTGGAGACGGGGAAGTGCGGGATATCCTTGTACGAGATGGCTACGCTGTCGCTGAGCTCTTCGGCAAGGTCGCCGAGACCGCTGCCCAAGACCATTCCGATCTCAATCGGTTCGCTTCCGATGCGGCTGGTGATGAACATTGCAGCATCCTGCATCTTATCGAGTAGTCGATCCATAGTATCCTCCAACAACAATCAGAACGGTTGACCGCTGGCCTTCGGGGCGGCTGACTTCTTGGAGAAGAGGACCAGCGCCGCCAGCGTCGCGACGTAGGGAAAGATCTTGAAGATGACCGGTGGCACCACCGAGAGCGAGGGGATGACCTGGCTGACGTTGGCGATGGTGGTGGCGCTGCCGAAGAAGAAGGTCGCCCCAAGGATTCCCAGCGGCTTCCACTGTCCGAAGATCAAGGCGGCGATGGAGAGGAAGCCGAGGCCCGCGACGGTGCCATGGAACTCACCGCTGTAGGTGATCAGGATCACCCCACCTCCGAGGCCTGCCAGCGCCCCGCTCATGACCACGCCGAAGTAGCGCATCCGGTGCACGTTCACCCCGGCGGACGCGACGGCGGAGGGGTGTTCGCCACACGCCCGGAGGCGCAGGCCGAAGCTGGTCTTGTAGAGCAAGAGCCAGGAGAGCGCCCAGATGGCAAGCACCACCCAGGTGGTCCAGTAGGTCTGGGTGAAGAAGAGCGGGCCGATGATCGGGATTTTGGAGAGGAGTGGGATGTTCTGTCGGATGATTCCCATGCGGATGCGCACGTTCCCACTGCCGCTGATCAGGCGGGCGAGGTAGACGGTGAGCGCTCCGGCGAGCATGTTGATCGCCGTTCCACTGATGACCTGGTCCGCCTGCAAGTTGATCGATGCGAAGGCATGCAGCACGCTGAAGAGCGCGCCGGCGACGACGCTGGCCACGAGGCCGAGGGTGAGCAGCCACACCGAGTGGGCCATCGTGTCCTGCAGGAGGCGGATGGTGATGGCACAGGCGAAGTACCCGACGAGCATCAAGCCTTCAAGGCCGAGGTTGGTCACGCCGCTGCGCTCCGAGTAGAGACCACCGAGGGCGGTGATCAAGAGGGGAATCGTATAGGCGATGGCATAGGGGAAAATACTACTGAGGGTCGACCACATATGCTACTCCTCCTCACGTTGGTCAGCACGACGGGAACCACGACGACGGGCGATCCGATCCCAGAAGCGCTGGAAGAGCACGCTGGTCGCGGTAAAGTAAATGATGACGGCGATGATCGAGTCGGCGATCTCCGGGGGAACGGAGGTCATCGCGTTCATGAACCCCTTGCCCGACTGCAGGATTCCGAAGAAGAGCGAGCTGAAGAGCACACCCAACGGGTTGGAAGCCCCAAGGAGGGCGACGGCGATGCCGTCGAAGCCTTGGGCGGGCATGACCCCGATCTGCATGTTGCGCGAATAGCCGGTGTAGAAGGTCAAGCCGGCGAGGCCGGCCAGGCCGCCGGCGATCATCATCGAGATGACCACGTTGCGGTTGACCTTGATCCCGGCGTACTCGGCGCACCAGCGGTTGGATCCCACCGCCTTCAGCCCAAAGCCGAGGGTCGTCTTGTCCAACACAAAGCGGATGATGATGACGCAAACGATGGCGATGAAGAAGCCATAGTTGATGTACGAGCCGTTGAAGAGCTTGGTCAACCAGGGCGCCCTGAGCGACTGGCTGATGGCGATGGAGGCGCTCTCCGTCTCAAGCGACGGCCCCTTGAGGTAGGCGGGGACAAAGTAGTAGATCGACCAGTAGGCGATCCAGTTCATCATGATCGTCGCCACAACCTCGTGGACGTTGAACCGGGCTTTCAGGAAGCCGGGGATCACCCCCCACAGCGCCCCACCGATGAGGGCGCTGGCGACCAGCACCACCAGAAAGAGCGGCCGGGGGAGGAACACCTTGTGGGCGACCAACGTCGCGCAGAGGCCACCGATGAGCATCTGCCCGCTCGCTCCGATGTTGAAGAGCCCGGTCTTGAAGGCGAAGGCGACCGAGAGGCCGACGAGCATCAAGGTCGTGGCAGTCGCCAGCGTGTTGCCGATTCGCTCGATGTTCATGAGACCACCGCGGAAGAGGTAGTAGAAGCCCATGAAGGGGTTGGATCCGATCGCAGCCATCAGGACGGCACCGCCGATGAGGCCGAGGATCACCGCACTGACGGCAACGAGGAACGCGTTGCCTGATTGGGAACGGTACTTGGTCTTTTTCATCGTCCTGCCTCCTTTCCGGTGATGCCGGCCATCATGAGGCCGACCTCATCCTCGTTCGTCTCTCCCGTCTTGACGACGTTGACCAACTCCCCGCTGAACATGACGGCGATCCGATCGGAGAGGTTGAAGATCTCATCAAGCTCAAAGGAGACAAGCAGGACGGCATACCCCTTGTCGCGGTGGGCGACGAGCTGGCTGTGGATGTACTCGATCGCCCCGACGTCCAGTCCCCTGGTCGGTTGGACGGCGATCAGGAGCTCACTGGTACCGGTGATCTCACGAGCGACGATGAGCTTCTGCTGGTTGCCACCGCTGAGTTTTCCCGCCAAGGAGTAGATGCCCTCACCGCTTCTCACATCGAAGCGCTCGACGACCGTCTGGGCGTACTCGGCCAAGTAGTCGGCGTCGAGGATCCCCCGCTTGCTGAACGGCGGGTGGTAATACTCCTTGATGGCCACATTCTCAAAGACCCGGGCTGGCATGACCAGACCCCGCTTCTGCCGGTCCTCGGGAATATGTCCGATCCCCATCTCGTTGCGCCGCCGCACATCGGCATGGGTGATGTCATTGCCCTCGATGATGACCGACCCACTCTCAATGTTCCTCAGTCCGGTGATCGCCTCGATGAGCTCACTCTGTCCATTGCCGTCGACGCCGGCGATCCCGACGATCTCCCCCGCCCTGACGGTGAGGGAGAAGTTCTTCACCCCCAGGAGGCGCTTGTTGTTCAATACATTGAGGTCGTGTACCTCGAGGATCACCCGCCCCGGTTGGGCCGGCTTCTTATCGACCTTGAAGCTCACCGGCCGACCGACCATCATCGAGGCCATCGTGGCCACCGAGGTGTCGGCGACATCGACGACACCGATGAGCTTGCCGCGGCGGATGACCGTACAGCGGTCGGCGACCTCCTTGATCTCGGCGAGCTTGTGGGTGATGAGGATGATCGACTTCCCCTCGTTGACGAGGTTGCGCATGATCTGGATGAGATCCTCGATCTCCTGGGGGGTGAGGACCGCCGTCGGCTCGTCGAAGATCAGGATGTTGGCGTCGCGGTAGAGCATCTTCAGAATCTCGACGCGCTGCTGCATCCCCACGCTGATGTCCTCGATGACCATATCGGGGTCGATGTTCAGTCCGTATTGTGCCGAGAGGGCGGCGATGCGCTTTGAGGCGCTCTTGCGGTCAAGGAAGAAACTCCCCTCCTTGCCGAGGATGATGTTCTCGGTGACGGTGAAGTTCTGTACCAGCTGGAAGTGCTGGTGGACCATCCCGATGCCCAGGTCGTTGGCGTCGTTCGGGTTATGGATGTGCACTTCATGGCCCCGTACCTTGATCGTCCCCTTGTCGGCGTGATAGAGGCCGAAGAGAATCGACATGAGGGTGGATTTGCCCGCACCATTCTCGCCAAGGATGGCGTGGATCTCCCCCTCCCGTACTTGGAGGGTGATGTCATCATTGGCGACAATCCCGGGGAACTCCTTGCGGATGTTCAGCATCTCGATCACGTAGTTCATCAACAGGCTCCTTAGGGACCATGATAATTTGCAGAAGGGCCACCGCACAAGGAGGTGGCCCCTCACAAAGAGTGCTTCTAGCTGTTACTTGAACAGTCCATCACCCGTGTCCGCGACCTTGATGGCCCCGCTCTTCATCTGGGCGAAGGCTTGTGCCACCAGATCGGTGACGCTCTTGTCCAGGTTGGGGTTCTCAACCGGGATACCCACCCCGTCGTTGCGGGAGTCAAGGTGGAGGATCGAACCGCCGGGGAAGCGTCCATTGAGCTCGTTCTCGATCATGTCGTAGGAGGCACGGTCGAGGTACTTCATCGCACTGGTGAGGATGATCGAACTACCGTTCGGCATCACCCCTTCGTTGTACTGGTCGACGTCGACGCCGATGACCCAGACCTTCTTGCCGGCTGCGGCACGGTTCTTGGCCTCGTTGATGACGCCTACGCCCACACCACCGGCTGCGGCGAAGATGACGTCCACACCACGGTCGTACATCGAAGCGGCGATCTGCTGACCGGCGCCGATGTCATCGAAGGTGCCCTGGTAGAGGTTGTTCTCCTGCTTCATGGTGACGTTGGCGCCATGGTTGGCGTTCGCGTACTTGACGCCCTGCTGGAAGCCCCAGTTGAACTTCTGTACCGCAGGAATCTCCATGCCGCCGATGAACCCGAAGTTGCCGTTCTTGAACTGCAGGGCAGCGGCGAGACCGGCGAGGAAGCCACTCTCATGCTCGGCCCAGTAGACTCCGACCACGTTGTTCTCGATGCGGTCATCGGAGTAGTCGGCGGTGCGCGGCTGGCCATCGAGAATGACGAATTTCACGTTCGGATACTTGTCCTGCGCCACATAGAGGGCACTCTCGAACTTGAAGCCCGGGCAGATGACCATGTTGTAGCCAGCATCAACAAGGTTGCCGATTTCCTTGAGGTAGTCGGCCTCGGTGGTTCCTGCAGGCTTGAGGTACTTCACATCCAAGGCGAAGTCCTTGCTTGCACGAAGGATTCCTTCCCAGGTTCCCTGGTTGAAGGACTTGTCATCGATTGTACCGGCATCGGTTACCATACCGACACGGAGGTTACTCTTCTTCGCCGCTCCCTCTGCAGTCCCCCCGGCAAAGAGTGCCGAAGTGAGTACCGCGAGGACACAAAGCGCAACAATCAGTTTCTTCATTCCATATCTCTCCTTTGATAAGTGATTTCTCAGTACAGAATCTGCGCTCTTGTATTCTACAACCCCCCCATTGCGTTGTCAAACAAAGAAAACAGGGGGTTGGTGTTGAGTGAGAATGCTCCTCTGGCGCAGGAGGAGGGGGTGTACTGATGGCTGAGCCCCTGATGGCAGGGGCGGTATCATGGAGAGGACGTGGGCATGATGGTGAACGTCTCGTAAGACGCTCACCGCTTCCCTCTCAGCCTCGTCGTCGTTCAGCCTCGAGCTGGGCGAGGACGTAGGAGCCGACTCCCTTGAAGTCGTCCTCCACCACCGGTTCGGAGACGTAGTAGGGGAAGCTGCCGTCACGGTAGGGGTTGCCCCCCAGTCCAGCTACACTGCAGATTCCACCGAGGTGCAGGCACCCGTCCCGGTCGGTGCGCACGAAGCGGCCCTCCACGTCAGAGAGCGCCTTGAGCGCGCTGGAGACGAACGGCTCCTCTTCGACAATGCCCAGCCTCACGGCCTTGAGCATCGAATAGGCGAACATCGCCGTGCCTGAAGTCTCCAGGTAGTTGCCCTCCCAGCCACCCTTGTCGACCACCTGGTACCACATGCCACTCTCACTCTGACAGGGCAGGAGGTGTGAGAGCAGCGTGGCGATGATGCCCTTCAAGTCTGCGATCCCCGGATGCTTGGCGGGCAGGAAGTCGAGGACATCGAGACACGCCATGAGGTACCACCCGACGGCCCGACCCCAGACATAGGTCGACAGACCGGTCTTCTCGTCGCTCCAGCGCATCCCGCGCGACTCATCCCAGGCGTGGAACAGAAGCCCGCTCTTCTCGTCGCGCAGGGTGTGGTAGGTATCGACGATTTGACGCACCACATCGTCGAAGCCCGGCACGTCGGAGCTGACCTTGCAGAACTGGGCGTTGAAGGGCCCCTGCATGTACAGCCCGTCGAGCCAGACCTGCCACGGGTAGATCTCCTTGTGCCAGAAGATCCCGCTGAAGGTCCTCGGCTGGGTGTTCAGCTGGCGCTTGAGGAGGTTCGCCGCCAACAGGAAGCGCTCCTCCTTGCTGTAGTCATAGAGGGCGAACAGCACCCGGCCGGCGTTGATCTGGTCGAGGTTGTACTCGCCCTGCCGGTAGGTGGCGATCGATCCATCAGAGGCGATGAACGGGTCGTACATCGAGTATGCCCAGCGGACGATCTCGTCCTTCGCGTACTCTTTGGCCACCTCGAGGGCGCTATGAATCATGAGCCCATGCTCATAGTGCCAGCGCATCTGGGAGCTCTTGTACCATGTCATGACACTCTCCACCATCTCTAAGGAGCGTCTATCGTCTCGATTATCCATCTCTGTCCCTCGTGTTGTCCAATGATTCGGCCACCTCCTTAGAGGGGGTGGCCGATCGAATCAAATCCAGCTTAGATAAGCAGGTTGTTCTCCTTTGCAAAGGCGACACCGCTATCGTTCCAGCTCTGACCGCCGAGCTTCTTGAACTCGTCGATCCACTTGTCCCAGTTGGCCTTGTTCAACACCCGCTTTCCGGTGATGAACTCGCTGAGCCCCTGCTCGTAGAAGCGCTTGAGGTCGGCGTTGGCAATCGGAAGCGTGTCACTGCCGATGGCGGCGGTCCACGTCTTGGTCTGCATCACGCGCAGGACATCAAGGGCACTCATCTCCTTGTGACTCGTGGCGGTGATGTACTTGGGATAGCGGGCATACAGCTCGATGTCCCCGTTGTAGAAGACCATGTTGCGCAGCTGGGTCACCGTCTGGCCGACCGAGCCGGTGAAGGCCAAATCGCGGTTGGCGATACCATCGGCAACAGGAATCCCGTCCTTATCCAAGGTGTAGTTGACCCCTTCGACTCCCCAGCCCAAGAGGTAGTACCCCTCGTCGCTCGCCATCCACTCCAATAGCTCGGCGATCTTGTCCTTCTTGCCGGCCTTCTCAGCCTTTGCGCTGATGGCATAGAGGCGGAAGGAAGCGGTGTAGGGCCCGATCGAAGCGTGGCCGTTCGGGCCGACGGGCGCATCGACGATGATCCACTCCCCGTCGGGGAAGTTCTTGTCAAACGGCGCGTAGTTGGACTCAGCGGCGAAGGCTGCGTTCTGCTCACGCATGACGCCAAAGCGACCCTGCTTCCACGCTGCGCGGAAGTCGTCCTTCTTGTAAGCGAGCCAGTTGGGATCCATGACCCCTTCGTCGACCATCCGCTTGAGGTAGACCATCGCATCGTAGAATGCCGGCTTGAGGACCATGAGGCCAGGGTCGGAAGCGCTGAGGCTCCACGTCCCATCGACGCCGAATGCACCGAAGATCGGCTCAAGGCGGCGGCCGGGCCACGCCTCGAAGTTGTTGACCTCCTGGAAGGCGCCGTATCCGTAGGTGTCGTTCTTGCCGTTGCCATCCGGATCATTGTAGGTGAATGCGTGCATGACCTTCATCAGATCCTCGGTGGTCTTGGGCACGGCAAGGCCGAGGTTGTCCAGCCAATCCTTCCGGATCAAGAGTCCCTCGTTCTTGGTGATGGACCCGGGATCGGCGAGGCCGTAGCTCTTGCCGTCGAAGCGGGCGTGGCTCTGGCTGACACTGTCGTAGTGGGTCGCTGTCCGCACCGGCATCTTGGCATAGAGGTCGTCGACCGAGGCCACCAGGCCCTGGTTCACCAACCGAGCGAGCACATCACGGCGGACCATGAAGAGGTCGGGCAGGTTGTTTGCAGCCGCCGCGGCCTGGATCTTCACATCCTGGTCGTTCTCACTCGACGGCAAGGCGGTGAGCTTGAGGTCGATGTTGAGCTTCTCTTTGATGATCTGGAAGCCGATCCAATCGGCGGGAGGCGGTCCCGCCTCGGTGATGGCGGCGCCATACCAGAGTTCGATGGTCACAGGTCCCGTTGCCGCTGCTGGTTCTTTTGCACCCTGGCTGAAGACAGGAAGGGCGACAAGACTAAGCAGAGCGACAAGGGCGATACACAAAACATGCTGTTTTTTCATAGTGATCCTCCTTGTGAAAAACAGTAATTATCTCGAGCCGGGAAGCGGGCTTAGCCCTTGACGCTTCCCAGCAGGGTTCCTTTGGTGAAGTACTTCTGGATGAACGGATAGGCGATGACCATCGGGATTGCGCTCATGAAGACCGACGCTGCCTTGATGGCGGCGATCGGGGCATCGCCGAAGGCGCTGACCTCCACGTATTCGTTCATCCCGCTGGCCATCAGGATATTGCGCAGCAGGATCGGCAGCGGCTGCAGACTGTTGCTGTTGAGGTAGAGCATCGCATGGAAGAAGTCGTTCCAGAACGACACCCCGTAGAAGAGGCCGATGGTCATGATGATGGCTTTGGAGAGCGGCAGGATGATCCGCAGCAGGACCTGGATCTCCGTCGCCCCGTCGATGCGCGCCGACTCCTTCAGCTCATTGGGGATCCCCTCGAAGAAGGAGCGCATGATCAGGCAGTTGTAGGTGGAGATCGCCCCGGGCAGGAAGACCGCGGCGATCTTGTCGATGAGGCCGAGGTTGGTGACCAGCAGGTAGGATGGGATCATGCCGACGTTGAAGACGTAGGGCAGGATGATCAGGATGTTCAACGCCCGTCTGCCGGGCAGGGTGGGGATGGAGAGGACATAGGCCAACGGGATGGTCAGGACCAGTGCGGTGGCCACTCCACCGACCAGGATCTTGAAGCTGTTCTTGAAGGCCAAGAGGAAGCCTGCGTTGCCGAGCAGGGCCTTATAGGCGGAGAGCGACCACTTCCAGGGGGCGAGGAACATCCCCTGCAGGTTGTTGCCGATGTAGTCGTACGGCCTGAAGGAGAGGGTGATGGTGCTCCAGAGCGGGATGGCGATGATGATCAGCAGCAGGACCAAGAAGGTATCGACGAAGATGTTGAAGCTATGGTCGGCGGCGGTGGGTTTGATGGCGATGGTGACGGTGCGCAGCTGTACTTTTTTCTTCATGACCGTCCTCCTAAAAGAGTGAACTGCCGCCGAAGCGCTTGACCAGGCGGTTCGAAGTGAGGATCAGCGCCATGCCGATGACCCCCTTGAAGAGCCCCACCGCAGTGGCGAGGCCGAACTGGAACTCGAGCAATCCCTGCCGGTATACCCAGGTGTCGATGATATCGCCCACCGAGAGCACCGGCGTCGAGTAGAGCATGAAGATCTGGTTGAAGCCGGCATCGAGGATCGTACCCAGGCGAAGGAGCACGACGATGACGATCACCGGCCGGATCGACGGCAGGGTGATGTAGCGCACCCGCTGCCACGAGTTGGCTCCCTCGACGAGGGCCGCCTCGAAGAGCGAGGGATCGATGCCCATCAGGGCGGCGATGAAGATGATGGCGCTCCATCCCATCTCCTTCCACGCGTCGCTGAGGATGACGATCCAGGGGAAGGCCTTGGTGTTGGTCAGGAAGTCGATGCCCTTGCCGCCAAACGCCTTGATCATATCGTTGACGATGCCGTCGCCGGGGGCCAAGAGGGCCAGGAGGATTCCATACATGATGACCCAGGAGAGGAAGTGCGGCAGGTAGGCGAGCGTCTGCACCACCTTGCTCAGGCGCCGGTGGTTGCTCTCATAGATGGCGATGGAGAGGATGATGGCGAGCGGGAGGCTGAAGATCAATTTGCCGAAGCTGTACATCAGGGTGTTGCGCAACAGCTCGACGAAGTAGTAGGAGTGCATGAAGGTGCGGAAGTGCTCAAGGCCCACCCATTTACTGCCCAGTACCCCGTCGAGGGCCCGGTAGTCCTTGAACGCGATCTGACCGTTGAAGATCGGCACGTACTTGAAGATGATGTAATACGTGAGGGGAATGATGAGCAACAGATAGACTGAACGGTGTCGCTTGATCTCCCTGAGTAATTCAGATGACTGGGCACGTCTCTCCATGATTGAACTCCTTACCACTCTCAGCATAGAGAGTAACGAAGAGACTATGCAGAGAGACTCTTGTACTTTTCCGACTTTTTACCGCTCTTGGCGAATCTGGGAGGGGGCCACCCCCCGGATCTTGCGGAACACCCGGCAGAAGTACGCTTGGTCGCTGAACCCGACCCGGCTCGCCACCTCATTGATGGAAAGCGAGCTCTGTCGCAACAGGGTGACCGCCAGCGCGATGCGGTGGTGCGAGAGGTATTCCCACGGGGAGAGCCCCATCTCCTTGTGAAAGATCCGTGAGAGGTAGTCCTCACTAACATGCGCCGCCTCTGCGACCTGCCAACGGGAGATGGGCTTGCCCGCATTCTCATCGAAGTACGCCACCGTGCGTTTGGCCAGGATCCCGGTCAGCGGCGGCAGCGCCTCCTGCCCGGCCGCCAAGAGGGCCAGGCGGACCAAGAAGGGGCGGCAGTGGGCCATGTGCGGATGCGCGGTGATGAGGTTGGAAAAGCGGCTCACCTCCTCCACCTCATCCCGGCTCCACCGCTCCTTGATGATGACCATTGGGGTGCCGGTGACCTTGCGTACCCCCTCGATGAAGGAGATGTCAGCTTCATCGCTGATGATCAAGCTCACCCGGTGCTCCCCCATGAGGGCGAGCGCCTCATCACCTGAGGCGTGGATGCACTGCTCCCCCATCCCCAGCTCGACGGCGATCGAGGGCTCCACCTCCCCGATGATGAGCAACACCTCATCTCTCAAGGCCGCGCTCTTGGCCGCGGTGAGGGCGAAGAAGAGCGATTGGTCTCCCTCCGGACACCCGATGCAGATCATCGGGATGGCAGAGAGGAGCGGGTGACGGCTCATCTGGTGCACGAGCAGGGTGAGCTCCACCGAATCGCGCCGCCCATCCCACGCGAAGACCCCCCCCTTGAATTTCTCCAGCGCCTCGCTCTTCAGGGCAGGCACATGCACCACCGTCACATCACCGAAGGGTGCGAAGAGGGAGGGGACCTCCGCTTCGTCTCCATCGGCGAGGTAGAAGATCGGTCCATCGTCTCTCAGCGTCCCCTCCCCCTGCAGCGTCGGCCACGGCAGGGTGAAACGGATGGCATTGCCCTCAAAGCGCACCTCACCACTGCATTGGATGATGATGCGTTGGGCCAAGAGCAGCCCCGGATCCTGGGATCCGAGGTCGGCCCTCCAGCTGCTGCGGGTGCTGGAGAACGAGAGCTCCAATCCCCTTGCCCTGGCGTGGGCTGCACTGTCGACCCCCTCCCCGTTCTCCTTGATATAAGAGGTGACGATCTCAAAGACCTGACGGATGCGCGTGGGGTCGACCAGCACGACGGGAAGCGGGCTGCTCCCCATCAACGGCGAAAGATCACAAATCTCCTTCTCGAACTCCAGGTCCCCGGTGTAGGAGAGGCTGAGCTCGAGCAGGTGGGAGGCGGTGGCAACCTCACGCTGGACGCGTTCGCGCCCCGGATTCTTCTCCCCAAGCAGCGCGTGGATGCGCTCAAGCGGACGTTTGAGCCCCTCGCTGATATTGGCAAAGAACTCGGCGCGCTTGACCTGCGCCCGCTCCGCCTCCTCGGCCGCCCGGTTCGCCGCATCGAGCAGGAGCGCCCCCTTGATGGCGCTGCTGACGGCACTGCGGATCTCCTCCATCAACGAACCGCTGTACCCCGTGGTGCCCAGCACCAGGTAGCCAAGCGGTTGGTTCTCCATATAGAGCGGCTCCACCACGTAGACGCAGCGGGGAAGCGCCTGGTTCAGAGGCTGGGGCAAGAGGAGATGCTTGGCGAATACGATCGGCCCGTCGATGCGCTCCCCTCCCCTGTACCCTCCGATGAAGGTGGAACTCTCGCCGCCCGTGAGGACCAGGTAGTTGTGTTCGATGCCCAACGGGAAGAGGTGCTGGTCCAGGAGGCTGGGGATGGCGTCGACCGAGCGCGTGCTGAGCAGCTCTCCCTTCAGCTCATCGAGGCGCTTGGTCTGCTGGGAGAGCTCGTAGGCGTGCTCATGGGCGACCAGGTCGCGCTGACGGAGGAAGACCTCTCCGATTCTCTGGGCCGCCTCTGACCGGAAATCCGGGGTGGCGAAGAATTCACAGTAGAAGAAGAGTGCTTCGCTGAGGAGGTCGGGATCGCCATCGCGATCGAGGTAGCGGTAGGTCAGCTCTTCGATGATCGGCAGGTAGTGCTGCTCGCCCAGAGCGGGGGCGGAGAGGAGCGATCGAAGGGATTCGGCCTCTCCCTCATTGAGGGTGAGGGCTTGGATGAGCCAGCTGGTATATCGGGTGATCTCCCCTACGGCGTTTCGTGCCTGGGCTACCGTCCCCAACGAGTAGCGACAGCCGCAGGAGCGGCGGATGATCGCATGGGAGGGCAGCATGATGTCGAGGTTCGTCGGTCCCGTTCCATCCATCAGGGAGATCAGGAGGGAGAAGGAGACTTGGGCGAGCTCGGTGACCGGCATCCGGCTGGTGGTGGCCGGCAGACGCAAGAGCCGGCTCTCCCGGCTGTCGTTGTATCCGACGATCCGCAGGTCCTCGGCGATGGTGTACCCCAGCGCCTCCAGGCGCTTGGAGGCGGCGAACATCATCATGTCGCTCGAACAGACCAGGGTGTCGAAGTCGACGCCCGGCACGAGGGAGCGTTCGCATACCAGTTGGTCGACGGCTTTCGCCCCCTCGGTCCACGCCATCGGATCGCTGACCAGGTGGCTGTCCAAGGCGATGCCGGCTTGGTCGAGGGTATCGCAGTAGGCGTGCCAACGATCCTGGGCCGAGTAGTGCCCCTGTGGCCCCCGGATGAAGGCGATGCGCTTGGCATGGTGGACTCTGATGCAGTGGAGGATCAACGACTGGATGCCGGCATAGGCATCGAAGGAGACCGATGGATAGCCGCTCTTCTTCATCCCGATGCAGACCGTGGGCATCTCATCCAGGGTGGAGAGGAAGGAGAGCACCTCGTGAGGGCTCACATAGCCACCGAGCGCACTGGCCCAGCTGATCACGGCATCGATGTTCTGCCGGTTGGCCAAGGGGTAGATGGCGTTGCGCAGATACTCCTGCCCCTCAGGGCATTCAAGCCTCCCGCCGACAAAGACAAAGAGGGAACAATCGCTCAGGGAGGCTTGTTTGGCGACCTCTTGCCAGAGGGTGAGGGAGGAGCCGGTGTGCATCGAAGCCACGATGAGGCCGATCCTCCTCTGCGCTCGTTCACGTTCCATCATACCTGACTATACCACAGCCCAGAAAGCTTGACAGCCCAACGAGGCAACGGGTATTCTTTGGAACGATGTTTCATTTTCAAGATGTCGAGCAGAGCCTCAATCATTTGAACAGCTCGCTGGACCGTCTGATGCCGGTCCTCACCCCGCTGGGGGTTGTGGTGGGCTTGCTCCTCGGCAACCGCATTGAGGCGTGGGGAGCGCTGACCCCGTACCTCTTCGCCGCCCTGACCTTCGTCGGGGGGTTGGGCATCTCGGCCCGGCAGTTCACCACGGTCATCAAACGGCCAAAAGCCTTGGCGGTCTTCGTCCTCGGCTCGATCATCTTGATGCCGCTCGTAGGCTGGCTCTTCGCCACCCTCGCCTTCCCCTCCAACGCCGAGATCCGGACCGGGATCATCCTGCTCACCGCAATCCCCACCGCCATCACCGGCTACATCTGGAGTTCGATCCATCGGGGCAATGAACCGTTGTCCCTGACCATCATCCTCATCGGTACGCTCCTGGCCCCGCTCACCACCCCCCTCATCGTACGAGTGTTGGCCGGCAGCACCGTCGACATCGACAGTGGCGGCATGATGGTGTCGCTCTTGACGATGGTGGTCATCCCCACCGCGCTCGGCTCCTTCATCAATACGGCGAGCCGAGGACGGGTGAGCAAGGCCATCACCCCGTCGTTGAAGCCCTTCTCCAAGCTCGCCCTCTTCTTGATCGTCATCATCAACACCGCACGCGTCAGCGAGCAGCTGATGGCAAACCTCTCCGCTTCCTATATCGGCATCGCCCTCACCTCGTTGGTACTGGCTGTCAGCAGCTATCCGCTATCAGCGGGCCTGGCCCGTCTCTTTCGCTTTGAACGCAGTGAGGCGGTCAGCCTGACCTTCTCGATCTCCATGCGCAACATCAGCGCCGCCTTGGTGCTCGCCATCCAGTACTTCTCACCGACAGCGGCGCTGCCGGTGATCTTCGGCATTGTCTTCCAACAGAGCACGGCCGCTTTGATGGCCTCGCTCATGTTTGGCTCAACATCATCATCCCCTATATTAAAGGAGCAAATATCGTGAAATCCATCAACAGCGTGCACACGCCCACCCAACGTCCAGAGCGAATCCTCCAGTTCGGAGAAGGCAACTTCCTGAGAGCCTTCGTCGACTGGATGATCGACATCCTCAACGAACAAGGCGACTTTGACGGCAACGTCGTCGCCGTCCAGCCCATCGCGCAGGGGCTCGCCCCGCTCATCAACGCCCAAGAGGGCGTCTACACCACCATCCTGCGCGGCATGCAGGGCGGGAAGAGGGTCGAGGAGATGCGGCAGATCACCAGCCTCAGCCGGGTCCTCAACCCGTATGAGGCGGATGATTGGGCCTCGTACCTTGCGGTCATCGAGAGTCCTGACCTGCGCTTCGTCGTCTCCAACACCACCGAGGCGGGCATTGCCTACGTCAAGGAAGCGCACCGCACCGACGCGGTGCAGCAGAGCTTTCCCGCCAAGGTCTGCGCCCTGCTCCACCACCGCTACACCCACTTCCACGGCGATAGGTCCAAAGGCTTGGTCTTCATCCCCTGTGAGCTCATCGACCGGAACGGGGAGACGCTGCAGTCCATCGTGCTGCGCCACGCACACGAATGGGGACTCGAAGACGGGTTCAACACGTGGGTCGAGGAGTCATGCGACTTCCTCAATTCGCTGGTGGACCGCATCGTCCCCGGCTACCCGAGAAGTGAAGCCGCCGCATACGAAGAACGGCTCGGCTACAGCGACAAGGTCATGGTCAGCGCCGAGATCTTCCACCTCTGGGTCATCGAGTACAAGAAGCGCTCCTACGAGGCGGAGCTGCCGCTCAAGGCAGCCGGCTTGAACGTCATCTGGACCGACGACATGAGCTTCTACCGCACCCGCAAGGTGAGGATCCTCAACGGGGCGCATACCATGAGTGTGCTGGCCGCCTACCAGGCGGGCCACCAGACCGTCCAGGACTGCATCGCCGACAAGGCGTTGCTCTACCCCTTCATGTACAACGGCATCTTCTGCGAGATCATCCCCTCGATGGATGGGTCGAAGGAGGAGCTCTCCGGCTACGCCGCCGATGTATTGGAGCGCTTCGCAAATCCGTTCAACCCGCACCAGTTGCTCTCCATCTCCCTCAACTCCGTCTCCAAGTTCAAGACCCGGGACCTCCCTTCGCTCCTTGGATACATCAAGAAGGAGCAGGCCCTTCCCACCCGCCTGGTCTTCTCCCTCGCCGCCTTGATCAGTTTCTATGAGGGCGTTGAGTTCGAAGGCAGCGCGCTGAAGGGATCGCGCGGCGGTGAGACCTACCTCATCCAGGATGACCAGGCGGTCCTCGAGTTCTTCCAGAGCCAGTACAAGGCGGGGGGAAGCGTCGGGGAGAAGGCCAAGCGCCTTGCCACCTCCGTCCTCTCCAACAGCGCCTGGTGGGGCGAGGACCTCACCGGGATCGACGGCCTGACAGCCCTGGTGGAGTCGTACCTCACGGCAATCTGGACAGTCGGCATGAAGAGCGCCATCAAGGAGGTCGTATGAGCAGCGTACCCTATCTGAGAGTCCATCCATCGGACACCGTCGCGGTAGCCGTGTCGGCCCTAGCATCGGGTACGCACGTGACGATCGACGATCTGTCCATCACCCTCGCCGAGCCCATCGCCCAAGGGCACAAGTTCAGCCTCAAGGCGATCGCAAAGGGCGAGCCGGTCATCAAGTACGGCGCCCCCATCGGGGAAGCGAAGAGCGACATCGCCATCGGGATGCACGTACACGACACCAACATCCGCACCCTCCTCGAGGAGGAGGGGACGTATCACAGGGACGAGGAGGTGGTGCGCCACTATACCGAGAAGGCGGAGGCGCTGAGAGCGCAGTGGCACAAGAAGATCCCGACCATCCAGGCGTACAAGCGGGATGACGGGAAGATCGGGATCCGCAACGAGATCTGGATCGTCCCCACCGTCGGCTGTGTGAACCGCACCGCCGAGCTCCTCATCCGCTGGGCCGACCAAACCCTTCCAAAATCCTCCTTCTTTGACGGCATCCACGTGTGGACCCACCCCTGGGGGTGCTCACAGCTTGGCAGCGACCATGAGAACACCCGGACCATCCTCGCCGACTTGGTCCATCATCCGAACGCAGGAGGGGTCCTGGTCCTCTCCCTGGGGTGTGAGAACAACACCCCCGAATCGTTCAAGGCGCTGCTCGGCCCCGTCGATGAGAAACGGGTGAAGTTCCTCACTACCCAGATGGTCGACGATGAGCTGGAAGCGGCAAAGGCGATGATAGGCGAGCTCTACGAGACGATGAAGGCTGACCGGCGGGAAGCGGTCGGCATGGACAACCTCATCGTCGGCTTCAAGTGCGGTGGCTCGGACGGGATGAGCGGCATCACCGCCAACCCGCTGGTCGGCCACTTCTGCGATGCCTTGACCGCCATGGGCGGCAGCGCCATCCTCACCGAGGTACCGGAGATGTTCGGCGCCGAGCAGCTCTTGATGAACCGCACGGTGAGCGAGGAGGTCTTCAAGAAGACGGTTGCCTTGATCAACGACTTCAAACACTACTTCACCGCCCACGACCAGGTCGTCTACGAGAACCCCTCGCCGGGCAACAAGGAGGGGGGTATCTCCACCTTGGAGGACAAGAGTTTGGGCTGCATCCAAAAAGGTGGGGAAGCGATCATCACCGATGTCATCGCCTATGGTGAGCGAGTGACGAAACGCGGCCTCACCCTCCTCTCGGGACCGGGCAACGACATCGTATCGACGACCGCCTTGACGGCAAGCGGTGCGCACATCATCCTCTTCACCACCGGTCGGGGGACCCCGCTCGGTGCCCCGGTGCCGACGATCAAGATCGCCAGCAACACCCCGCTTGCCGAGAAGAAGGCCAATTGGATCGACTTCGATGGCGCCCGCCTCTTGCGCGAGGAGGGGGATGCGGTCCTCAATGACCTGATCGACCTCATCAAAGCCATTGCAAGTGGCGAGAAGAGAGCGCAAAATGAGATCAACGGATATGCTGAGATATCCATTTTCAAGGATGGGGTCATCCTCTGACAAGGAGCAACGAATGAAACAATTCATGGACGAAAACTTTCTCTTGAAGACAAAGACGGCACAGATCCTCTACCACGACTATGCAAAGGATGCGATGATCTACGACTATCACTGCCACCTCATCCCGCAGGAGATCGCAGAGAACAAGCGCTTTACCACCATCACCGACGCATGGCTGGGCGGAGACCACTACAAGTGGCGCGCCATGCGTGCCAATGGGGTGGACGAGGCGCTGGTGACCGGTAAAAACGCCGACCCCTTCGACAAGTTCGTCGCCTGGGCCGATACCCTCGAGCGGGCGATGGGCAACCCCCTCTACCACTGGACCCACCTGGAGCTGCAGCGGTACTTCTCCATCACCGAGCCGCTCAACAAGCGCAGTGCCAAGGCGATCTACGACGAGGCGAACCGCCAGTTCAAGGAGAGTGAGGCGCTGAGCGTCAAAGGGATCATGAAGCAGTTCAAGGTCTATGCGGTGGGCACCACCGACGACCCGGCCGACGACCTCGCCTGGCACAAGAACATCGCGGGCCAGAAGGACTTCCCCAGCAAAATCATCCCCTCCTACCGCCCCGACAAGGCGCTGAACATCGAGAAGGATGACTTTGCCGCCTACATCGAGAAGCTCGCCGCCTCGGCCAAGATGGACATCGCAAGTGCAAGCGACGTCGTCTCTGCGCTGATCAAGCGCCTCGAGTTCTTCGTCTCGATGGGCTGCAAGGCCAGCGACCATGCCTTGGTCAGCTCGGTGGCCGTCTTCAAGAGCGAGGCGGAGGTCAATGCGATCTTCGCCAAAAAGATGGAGGGAACACCCCTCACCGAGGAGGAGGTCGAGGCGTACAAGACCTTCGTCCTCACCGCCTTGGCCCGTGCCTACACCAAGTACGACATCGCCATGCAGCTGCACTTCGCCGCCATCCGGGACAACAACGGACGGATGTTCGCCGCCCTCGGCCCTGACACCGGCTATGACGCCACCCACGACACGAACCTCGCCGCCAAGCTATCGGCCTTCCTCAACAACCTCTCGCTCACCGGCGAGGTGCCCAAGACGATCCTCTACTCCCTCAACCCCAAGGACTACTACACCTTGGCCACCCTGATGGGATGCTACCAGGATGGAAGGCCCGGCAAGATGCAGTTGGGCAGCGCATGGTGGTTCGCAGACCATAAGGACGGCATGGAAGAGCAGATACAGCTCCTGGCCAACACCGGCCTCTTGTCCCGCTTTGTGGGGATGCTCACCGATAGCCGCTCCTTCCTCTCCTACCCCCGCCACGAGTACTTCCGCCGCATCCTCTGCAATATCTGGGGAGGCTGGGCCGAGAATGGGGAGATCCCCTACGATCTTGAGCTGTTGGGAGGCTTTGTCCGCGACATCAGCTTCAACAACGCCAAGGCCTACTTTGAAGGATAATAGTGTGAACCGAGAACCAACGGGAAAGGACGAGCGCCAACAGACCAGCGGGGTCATCAGGACCATCGCGATTCTGGAGGCGCTCAGCCGCCAACGATCCATCAACCTGGAGAGCTTGGCGAAGACCACCGGTCTTCCCAAGGCGACGCTCTTGCGCTTCCTCTCCACGTTGGTCAGCCTGGGCTACGTCCACCGCGACGATAGCGACCAGTACAGCCTCACGCTGAAGATGTTCAGCGTCGGCAGCAGGGGCCTTGAACACCTCGATTTGATCAACCTCGCCAACCCGATCGCCCAAAACCTCTGCGATCGACTCGGCGAGACGGTCCATATGGGGGTGCTCGAGGAGGATGAGGCCGTCTACGTGGTGAAGAAGGAGTCCTCCTTCACCATCCGCATGTACTCGCGGGTCGGCAAGTCCATCCCGCTCTACTGCACCGCCATCGGCAAGATCCTGCTCAGCGGCATGGATGAGAAGGAGCTCTCCGCCTACCTCGATCGGGTGACGCTCAAACCGTTCACCCCCAATACCATCAAGGACCGCCAACAACTGGCCGAGGAGCTTGAGCGGATCAAGATCCGCGGTTGGGCGCAGGACAATGAGGAGCATGAGATGGGAACGCTCTGCATCGGCGCTCCCATCAAGGACTACTCCGGCTCGGTGATCGCCGCCATCAGCGTCTCCTGGCCGATGTTCCGCTACAACGAGGAGGATGAGAAGCGGAATGCCTCCGCCATCCTGGAGGCGTCCAAGACGCTCTCCGCCCTCTTCGGCTACACCGAAGGAGCGTAAGTATGTACGTAGCACATCGATCGACCATTGCAGAGAAAAAGATCTCCCCGCTGGTGACCAAGCAGATTCTCATCTCAGGCGAAGAGGGGTGGGACGATCATGTGATGCGCCTCTTCACCCTCGAGGCAGGAGGGGCGGCGCCCCGTCACAGCCACCCCTGGCCACACATCATCTACGTCCTCGAGGGAGAGGGCAATCTCTTCTTTGAAGGGAAGGACCATAGCCTCACGTCCGGCTCGGTCGCCTACGTGGACGCAGAGAGCGACCACCAGATCGCAAACCGTGGAGAGGGGCGCTTCGTCTTCATCTGCATCGTCCCCGAGCGGGGAGAGCAGGAGAGAGGCGCAGCGCATCACATCTGAGCTCGATCAGTCGTGGTCGCAGTGCGGCCCATGGTCATGGTCGTCCATGCCCATCAGCTCATCGAACATCGAGAAGATCAGCTCGTTGACCTGCTCGTTCTCGCCCCCGTCGACGACCATGATGCCCATCTGCGGCCCGATCTTCTCCAAGAGCGGCAGCGTTCGCCTGCCGAAGCAGTGGATCGCCTGCATCTTGCCGTGCTGCTCGATGAGGTTCAACAGCGATTCGACGAATTTTGCGTGCTCCTCCTCGTAGTCCTCGACCATCATGAAGTCGAGGATCTGGTCACCCTGGGGATCGAACGCGATGGCGAAGACGGGGAACAGCGGCTCCTTGATACGGACCCCTATCACCGGCTCCGCCATGGTGCCCGTGATGTAGTAGAGGATCTTGCCGCGCTTGACCTTCATCCGTTTGAAGTGCTGTTGCCGCTCCTCGTTGGTGAAGAACGCCTGGGGAAAGGACACGCCGTACTCCTCATCCTCCAAGACGTAGCCGGTGACGGCGAAGCGCTCCCCCTCCCGCATCAGGCAGGGCAAGTACTCCACCCCCACGCTCTCGATGAGGCCGAGCGATTCGAGCCATGGGGTGAAGGAGTCACTCCTCTTGGCCTTGTGATGGCCTGAGAAGTACTCCTTTGCAAAGAGCAGCGCCTCCATGATGAGGATCATGTCATCCTCACCACCCTTCGACAGGGGCTGTGGATAGCGGTACTGTGCCTTGAAGCGGAATTGGGGAAAGCCGGCGGTAAACGGGACGCCGCTCGCCTCCATCGCCTCACGGTCGTGCTCCTCAAGGAGTTCTCTCTCGTCCTCGAAGACTGCCAGGAGAAACTCCTGGGCCAATTGGAGGTCGATCATCTCAGAAGGAGCGGTCTCTTCATCGCTGTTCGCCATGGTCAGGTAACTGGTGAGACCAACCTCACCCTTGTAGGCGGCGATGGCATCGGGAACGATCGAAACATAGTAGGAGATGCCTCCCGGTGTCCTGACGCAGATCAGGTCATACTCGGAGAATACCTCATCCAGCGCCGCCTCACGATAGGCCTTGGCCACCTCATAGAGGCGTTTGTTGGCTTTCATCTTGCTCATTGGTCAACTATAGCTGAAGGCCACCCTTTGTCAAATGGGGCGGCGTGCGAATCTTGTATTCACCGGGGACAGCGGCTAGGATGGGGGACAAGAGCTTGATGAGGAGTTTCCATGACCGGATATGAACGACTGATGCGCGCAAAGCGCTTTGATATGAAACGCAAGCCGTTTCGGCAACTGCACATCCTGCGTCCGGTCACCTGGGCCATCAGCTACCCAAACATCTGGGCACGCAAGTTGAAGGTGAACCGAGTGGGGATGGAGGGCATCAAACCGCCGTTCCTGCTCTTATGCACCCACCACGCCTTCATCGACTTCATGGTCACCACCGCCGCCATCTTCCCCTATCGGGCCAATTACGTGGTGGCGATCGACGGCTTCATCGGCCGCGAGTGGCTCCTTCGCCTGGTCGGCGGCATCTGCAAACGCAAGTTCACCAGCGACCTGCAGCTCGTCCGGCAGATCAGGGAGGTCCTGCAAAAGAACGGGGATGTGCTGGCCCTCTACCCCGAGGCCCGCTACACCCACGTCGGTACCACCGCCCTGTTGCCCGACTCCCTCGGCAAGATGGCCAAGCTTGCGAAGGTCCCGGTGGTGATGCTCAACATGCACGGCAACTACCTCAACAGCCCCGCCTGGAACCTTCGGAAGCGGGGCGTCCCGCTGAGCGCCGACTACTCTCTGCTCTTCACCGCCGAGGAGCTTGCCCAGACCCCCGTCAGCGAAGTCAATAAAAAAATCCGTGCGGCCTTCGAGTACGACGAGTACCGCCATCAGAAGGAGCAGGGCATCACGATCGCTCAGAGTTGGCGTGCTGAGGGGCTCCACAAGCCACTCTACCAGTGCGCCCACTGCAAGAGCGAATACACGATGAGCTCCAGCGGGAGTACCATCAGCTGCTCTGCGTGTGGCAAGGTCTGGCAGATGGATGAGTTGGGCCAGCTCTCTGCCCTCCAGAGGGCGTCGGATGAGACGGAGCTCATCACCGAGTTCAGCCACATCCCCGATTGGTATGAGTTTCAACGCACCGAGGTCAGGAAGCAGATCGAGGCGGGGAGCTACCACCTCGAGGTCGAGGTACAGGTCGATGCGCTGCCCAACGCCCGTGGCTATATCAGGCTCGGGAGCGCGACACTGAAACACTCGATGGATGGGTTCGTCCTCGAGGCGGCCTTTGACGGCAACTCGTTCATCTTGGTCAAGCCGGCCCTCTCGATGGACAGCTGCCACATCGAGTGGGAGTACAAGAAGAAGGGGGACTGCATCGATCTCTCCACGCTCGATGACACCTACTACATCTACCCGCAGACAAAAAAATGCTCGGTCACCAAGATAGCCTTGGCAACCGAGGAACTCTATTTTTACCACAAACGATCAGCGCTGGACCCGTCCTGACCCATCACCCTTGAGCAACGCCTCGACCTCACTCTTGGTGGTGAGGTTGAAGTCCCCGCCGATGGAGTGTTTGAGCGTCGAGGATGCAACGGCAAAGTTGATGGCGTACTCCTCGTCATCTCCGTACTCGGAGAGTGCGTAGATGATGCCGGCTGAGAAGGAGTCACCGCCGCCGACGCGGTCGATGATGTCGGTGATCTCGTACTGGCGGGAGTGGTAGAAGCCGGTCTTCCCGTTCAGGGCTGCACTCCACCCGTTGGTGTCGGCGCTCCGGCTCTCGCGCAGCGTCACCGCGACGACCGAGAGGTTGGGGAACTGGCGCTTCACCTCTTCGGTGAGGGCCTTGTAGACGTCCACGTCCAGCTCGCCGCTGGTCACATCGACGTTGGCCTCGATCCCCAGGCACTTCTGGATATCCTCTTCGTTGGCGACGATGACGTCGGTATACTGCATCATCTCCCTCATCACCTCAGGGGCGCTCTTGCCCCACTTCCAGAGCTTCTTGCGGTAGTTGAGGTCCACCGAGACGGTGGCTCCGGCCTGCTTTGCGCTCTTCATGGCAGCCATGGCGCTGTCGGCGGCGTTCTTGCTGATCGCCGGGGTGATGCCGGTGATGTGCAGCCAGGCGGCATCCGCCATGATGGCATCGAAGTCGAAGTCCTTGGGCTCTGCCAACGCGATGGAGGAGGCCTCACGGTCGTAGACGACGTTGCTCGGCCGCTGGTTGGCGCCGGTCTCAAGGTAGTAGATTCCCACCCGTCCGCCGCTCGTCATCTTGATGGAGGAGGTATCGACCCCCCACTTGCGCACTTCGCGGACCGCAGCCTTCCCGATGTCGTTGTTCGGAAGGGCGGTGACGAACTTGGCATCCTTTCCGAGCAGGCTGAGGGAGACGGCGACGTTCGCCTCTCCACCACCAAAGGTGGCTTCCAAGAGCGGGGACTGGAAGAAGCGCTCGTGAGCGGGGCTCTTCAAACGCAACATGATCTCACCGAATGTGACAAATTTCTTACTCATATGACCTCCATGATATATTCCTATGAATGGTACGATTCCCTCTTGCTATTTACCATCATAGAGAGTATGCTAGGCTCTGTCAACACAATTTTGAAACCATGTTTCAATAACCAAGAAATCCAAAGGAGAACACGATGCACGAAAACCTTTTTTCACAATTCAGCACCATTGGCATTGTACCGGTCGTGAAGATCGATGACGCAACCAAGGCAGTGGGCCTGGCAAAGGCCATGATCGCCGGTGGTATTCCCATCGCCGAGATCACCTTCCGCACCGCAGCCGCCGCCGAGGCGATCGCCCTGGTCACCAAGGCCGTTCCCGAGATGCTCGTCGGAGCCGGGACGGTCACCAACGTCGAGTTCGCCAAGCAGGCGGTCGCAGCCGGCGCCCAGTTCATCGTCAGCCCCGGCTTCAACCCCTCGGTCGTCGACTGGTGCCTCGAGAACAACATCCCCATCGTCCCCGGCGTCTGCACGCCCAGCGACATCGAAGCCGGCCTCTCCCGCGGCCTCACCACCCTCAAGTTCTTCCCCGCGGAAGCCAGCGGCGGGGTGAATATGCTGAAGAACTTTGCCGGCCCCTTCCCCAACCTGACCTTCATGCCCACCGGCGGCATCAATCTGGCCAACATCACCGACTATGCAAAGCAGTCCAACGTGCTCTCCGTCGGCGGCTCGTGGATGGTCAAACCCGACCTGATCGAAAATGAGGACTGGCCTGCCATCACCAAGCTCTGCAGTGATTCCGTTTCCGCCATCCAGGGCCTCGAGTTCGCCCACGTGGGCATCAACAACAAGAACAAGGAGGAGGCGGAGAAGGCCATCGCCCTCTTCCAGACCCTCGGGATGGTCCGCAAGGACGGCAACAGCTCCACCTTCATGGACACCACCATCGAGGTGCTCCCGATCGTCTTCCACGGGAAGAACGGTCATCTCGGCTTCCGCTGTATCAGCGTCGAGCGCTCCATCGCCTACCTGGCCACCAAAGGACTCACCGTCAAGGAAGAGACCATCTCCAAGGATGCCAAGGGCAGGATCAAGAGCTGCTACTTCAATGAGGATGCCAGCGGCTTCGCTGTCCACCTGGTCAGGGCATAAGACGTGACCATCACCGCCACCGAGCAACTTTCCACCTCCCAACAACGGGAGGTGGAACTCCTTGAAGCGGTGGTGAAGGATGAGGAGGGGCTGCAGAGCCGGCTCTTTCTCTCCAACCGCCTCAACTGGGATCCCGATCTTCCCTGCTTCTTCCTGGGGTATCAAGGCCATCTCTTGGTCAGTGTCCTCGTCGCCTTCTTCCCCACCGCAGAAGAGGTGGAGTTCAGTGGCTTCACCCACCCTGAGCACCGCAACCGGGGCTGCTTCTCCCTGCTCGTCAAGCGCGCCCTCGCCCAATACGCCGGCCTCCCCTTCACCCGGGCCCTCTTCACCGTGGAGGCGACCGTAGCCTCCGGCCAAGCCTACCTCGCCTCCCGCTACCCCGCCATCGAGCGCAGTGAATACTTGATGAGTCTGGAGAGGGAGGAGTACACACCATCGGCCCAGCCGGGCACCCTCACGGCGGTGGATCGTACCAACGCCGAGGCGGCGGCTCAGTTGATGAGCAAGATCTTTGGCTCAGACCTGTCGCGAAGCCGTGACCGCGTCGCCCTGATGTTGCTCGAGCAGGGGAGAAAGGTCTTCATCTATCAGCGCCGCGGCCTCACCATCGGGGTACTCAACGCCCAGCTCGGGCCTCCGAACACCTATATGATCTACGGAGTCGGCATCGCTGAACAGCACCGCAGCCACGGGCATGGCACGGCGATGATGCACCTCGCGCTCACCGAGCTCTTCAAGGAAGCCGACACCCTCACCCTCGAGGTTGAGTCGACCAATGAACACGCCATCACCCTCTATACGAACCTCGGCTTCCGCCCGATGATGCAGATGGATTACCATCGCCTCACCTTAGTGTAGCGGGCGTTCATACCACGCTCCACGGGTGACGCCGTACTTGACGAGATAGCCGCCATCTACCAAGGATTTGACACTCTTTGATACCGCAGAGGAACTCACCTGCAACTGTTCCGCCATCGTGACAATCGTCCATTGCTCTTGTTGGTCGAAGAGCCGGAGAATAGATCGTGCCAACTGTCCCAGCTGGCGATCAAGGAGAGGCATCGATGAAAGCTTCTCCTGCAGGTGAAGTTTCTGCTTGAGCAATGCGGAAAAAAAGTACGAAAACCAACTTTCATACTCCACATCTGGCGACCAGATGTTCTGTTGCGTTTTCCGTAAGGCCTGATAATACCTCGCCTTACTTGCCTCGATGATCGATTCCAACGAGCTATACATGACATATCGATAGCCACATTGCAAGAACAAGAGTGTCGTCAGCGCACGGGAGAGACGCCCGTTCCCATCTTGAAATGGGTGAATTGCCAGAAAATGAACAATGAAGACGGCAATAGTCACCAGTGGATGCATTGCATGCTCCTCCAGTGTTTTTCTCACCCAGACAACCAGCTCTTCCATGAGGGAGGGTGTCTCAAAGACCGAGGCGGCCTGGAAGACAATCCCAATTTCTTTTCCATCCGCATCGAACGCGGCAACGGAGTTTGGGAACCTCTTGTATTCCCCACAATGATACCCATCCTTTTCAACATGCTTCAGCATGACCTTATGCAAGTATTTAATGTAATTCTCAGTGAAAGGAATGACTTGATACTCGTCAAAGATGAGTTGCATCAACTCTGCGTATCCGGCTACCTCCTCCTCATCCCTTGATGCAAATGACTGAGCGTTGATGTGCAACAGCACGCGTTCAACGTCCTTGTCTGAGAGGATATTCCCTTCAATTCGATTGCTGGACCCGATGGATTCTATGGTTGTAACTCTTTTCAGAGCATCAATATGATATTTTCTCTCTTGTGATAGCAACTCCCACTCACCCTTGAATTGATCGATCTCAGATATCTTCACCAAGTCTTGGTGGCTGATGACAATATTCTCCTCTGATATCATATGGCACAATACTCCTAGATAGTATGAAATACTCTTAAATAGTATGAGATATTCTAAGATGCTACAAGATACAGCCAATTGTTTCATCAAAGAGACCCTCCGATGAAGTATGGAAATCCTTTTCATTCAGTCCTCCTTCTTTCCTCCGTCATCAGTACTGCCGAGGTTCGCCCCATTCAAACCCACCAGATTCTCCGGTATACTCAGACAAAAGGAGGAGAATCCCATGACTACCCTCTACATCGGCATCGACATCGGGACCACCAACATCACCCTCACTCCACTCGATCTGCAGGCACAGAAGTGTCCGGTTGCCGTCTCCCTTCCAAACCAGCGCATCGATACCGGTGAGGCGTTCGCCTACGCCCAGGATCCTGTTGCCATCGAAAATTCGGTGAGGCGGTTGCTCAGTGGAGTCACCGATCCCATCGCGGCGATCTGCATCACCGGCCAGGTCCATGGCATCGTATACTATGATGATGAGGGCAATGCCTGCTCACCGCTCTATACCTGGCTCGACCAGCGCGCCATGGAGATCTTCGACAACATGAGCAGCCAGGAGGCGCTCCATGAGCAAACCGGGCAGCTGCTCCCCTCGGGATACGGCCTCTTGGCGCACTACGCCAACCGTCGCCTCGGCAAGGTCCCCCACGAGGCGGCCGGCTTCTGCGGTATCCTGGAGTACATCACCGCCAGGCTCATCGGCTCAGTCCCCACCCTCTCCGATCCCAGTTGCCTCGGCACCTACGGGGGCTTCGACCCCGTCTCCTCCACCTTCGACCACGACTTGCTCTCGGAGGTCTTCGGCACCTCCTCCTACACCTTTCTCGATCCATCAGCGCCGTTCTCCATCGCAGGAAGGACACCAGAAGGCATCCCGGTGGTCCATGCGGTGGGGGACAACCAGGCAGGCTTCTTCGCCATGGTGAGCGATTGGGAGCGCTCGGCCCTGATCTCCATCGGCACCAGCGGCCAGATTTCGCTCTTCAGCCGGAAGAGCGACTGCCCCGCCTCGATGGAGCTTCGCCCCTTCCTCGACCAAGGCTACCTCCATGTCGGCGCTACCCTGACGGCAGGCAAGACCTATGAGACGCTCCAGCGCCTCTTCGCCCAGGTGATCAGGGAGGCGGGCTTTGAGATCGACGACGAGGCGGTCTATGAGATGATGAGGCGAGAAGCGGCGAAGATCGAACGCTCCTCGCTCTCTGTCGACCCCCGCCTCAGCGGATCGCGCAAAGATCCCGCTCTCCGCGGCTCGATCACCAACATCACCCTGGACAATCTGAACGTGGGTTCCCTGGCGCTAGGCACCATCGATGGGATCATCGCGGAGCTTAAACAGTTCAGACAAGAGAGTGCGCAGGTTTTCTCCTCGGTGGAATCAATCGTCGCCACCGGCAGCGCCGTACGCAAGAACTCCCTCTTCAGGGAGTCCTTGGCCAGTCAATTCAACCTTCCCTCCGTGGTCGCCGAGATCGACGATGGGGCTGGGTTCGGCGCCGCCCTCATTGCAGCCGTAGCGGTGGAAGGCCTACGCCTCGAAGAACGAGGCCCCCTGGTCCACCGCCTCCTGGGAACTTAATTCCGCCCCCTCTTCGAGCACCACCGGCTCCGTCACCCCATCGACGGTGACGCCCTCCAACCTCAGGTGGGCGTTGCGAACCCTGATGCCCCGCCCCTCGATGGGGGGAAGGCCCTCGTACATCTCACTCTCATCGATGTCCACCAACGCTGAGGATGCGAGGCCGAGGTGACAATCTTTGATGAGCAGATCGGTAACGGGTGCCTCGGGAAGCCCGACGATGAAGGCGGCCGAGGCGCGCACCCCGGTGGCGCGGCATCCCTCAATTCTTATCTTCCCGATGGAGGGAGTCGTCTCTACGACCGGCTGTGCATCGAGGAGGAACGCGGATGCATCCTGACTTCCGCAGCGATAGTACATATTGATGGCAAGAGGACAGAGGTTGTCCCTCATCGTCAGCTGTGTGAAGGTGAGGTTCTCGATCCGTCCTCCCCGGCCCCTTCTCGTCTTGATCCTGATGCCGCGGTCGGTGCCATCGAAAAGACAGTCACGGACGGTGATGTTCGAGATACCGGCGGCGGTCTCACTGCCGATGACCGCTCCGCCGTGGGCACGCTTGACGGTGCAGTGCTCGATCAGGATGTCGTGGGTCGCCACCCCGTTGGCGATGCCCTCCTTGCCGCTGCCGCTCTTGAGGGCGATGCCGTCATCCCCGACACTCACCGTGCAGTGGCGCACCACCACGTGTGCACACGATTCGATGTCGATGCCATCGGTATTGGGGGCGTCGCTGGGATTCTCAATGGTCAAATTTTTGATCAAAAGATGTCTTGAATAGAGCGGATGGAGAGTCCAGAACGGACTGTTGGCCAGCGTCAAGCCATCGATGACAATATTCGAGCTCTTGTAGATCTGCAGCAGTGGCGGTCGAAGGAACTGGATCTGCCTCCCCCCTCCGCCTCCACCCTGACTTCGATACCCAGGGTTCAGGGCGGCAAGTTCCCGTTCGATGGCACTCTCAGGTGTGCGTTGCGTTCCGCGTTTTTTTTGGAGCTCTTCCCACCACCACGCTCCGTTTCCATCGAGGAGCCCCGGACCCTCCAACGTGACGTCGGTGGAGTCGGTGACGAGGAAGAGGGGGTGCATCACCCAACAGTCGACCCCCTCCCAACGGGAATAGACGGGGCGGTAGCGCTCCGCCTCGGCGATGAACGAGAGCGCGGCGCCCGCTTCAAAGTGAATCGTGCACCCCACTGCCGTAAGGTGGAGGGGACCGGTGCGAAACGTCCCCGTGGGGATGATCAAGGTCCCTCCGCCGGAAATCGCACTGAAGGCGTTGGCAAAGACCTCGCTGTTGTCAAAGAGGCCGTCCCCGCACCCGCCGAACTCCTCCAAGTGATACTGCCTCATCACCACCCTCCCTGTACAAAGCCCTGCTTCGCCCGTACAATCACAGATATGAAACACATAGGAATCAGAGCCCACGACCTGGGCAGCTTCGCCTCAGCTGAGGCATTGGCCACCGCAGCCGCAGCGTACGGCCCTTCCGTTCCCATCCAGTTGGCATTCGCCAAGGTCATCACCCCACCCCCCCGCCTCACCGACGAGTATGTCGCATCCTTCGCCGAGGCGCTGAAGGAGCGGGGCGTATGGACCGCCGTCCTCGGCTGCTACATCAACCCGGTGCACCCCGATGAGGCGATCCGGGACGAGCAGCTCGCCCGCTTTGAGGAGCACCTCCGCCTCGCCCCGCTCTTGGGCAACCCCATCGTCGGCACCGAGACCGGATCGCTTGCCCCCGACTGCTCCTACCATATTCAGACCAGCGAAAGGCAGGTGCTCGATACCCTCTACCGCAGCATCGAGCGCATGCTTGAGGCGGCGGTGCGCTACCAGAGCGTCATCGGCATCGAACCGGTCAGCCGACAGCACACCATCAGCAGCATCGAGCGGATGCACGCCTTGGTCGAGCACTTCGATACCCCGCACCTGCGCGTCATCTACGATCCCGTCAACCTCGTGCCGTGGACCGGGATTCCGGAAAGCGACGGAACCTTCCGTCGTGTCCCCTCCGATGAGGCACAGGCCGCGTTCTTCGCCGCTGCCCTCGATGCCTTCGGATCCAAGATCGCGGCCCTGCACATCAAGGACTATCGCCTGGATGACCAGGGGTGGAAGATCGGGGACCTGATGACGGGAACCGGAGTCCTCAACTGGAAGCTCCTCTTCTCGATGCTCGACGAACGGGCCATCGAGAGCGTGGGACTCCTGGAGAACGCCCAACCCAAGACCATGGCAAAAACCTTGGCAACACTGGCTGCCTACTGAACACAGCATACTCCCCTCATTGGTCTCTTTTGAGGGGAGTATTTGTACAATTACGACCTCTTCGATCAGAAGAGGTATGGTTGGTCAAAGGAGACGGGCCGCTTATTGTCCCACAGGACCTTCTCCAGATAGGCCGTGTCCAACTTCAGTTGGGAGGCCAAGCGCAGCAACATCTGTTCGGGGATGAGGTTCTGCTCAAAGAAGAGGAAGGCGAGCGCCTTCTCGGCGATGTTGTCGACTCTCAGGGCGTTGAAGAGAATCTCCTCATCCTTCTTGCCGCCAAAGCGTTCGGTGAAGTTCGCATAGAGGCGCGACCGCTTGATATCGTCCTTCAAGGCGGAGAGTTCATCGACCAGCTCCCCCTCATCCCCCCGGCTCGCCTTCTCTCCAAGCGGCTTGAGGTGGAAGAAGGTGTACTCCTTGCCCGGCAGGTAGTGGTGCTCATCACAGCGGGCGGCATAGTTGGGCTCGAGGCGGCTCTCCTTGGTGGCGTCGCCGCCGACGATGATCAGGGGATCGAAGTAGAGGGCCGGGCATTCGACCCCGTCGACCTGGTAGTAGCGATACGTATAGAAGGCGTCATTGACGCAGTCGTGGTGTTCGCAGTAGGCGGTCAGCGGGATGACATCAGTGGCCATCTCCAACATCAGGCGGGCCGTCGAGTTGAAGAGGTCGCGGCGGAAGTTGAGGATCAGGGTGGGGAAGATGAACATCACCCCCCGCTCATAGCTGTGGTTGCGCACCACATAGGCGATGCGCTCATCAAAGAAGGAGGCCTCGTCGATGATGAAGGTGCCCACCGTGGGGTTGGCCTCGAGCACCCGCTCGAGGGCGAAGGAGTCGCGGATCTTGGCGATGTTCGGCCCGCACTGGATGTAGCCGCCCCGGTAGGCGAGCGCATCATCGGGGTAGTCGGTGAAGCGGGCCCCGTCGATCTCACTGCGAACGAAAAAGACCTTGCGCCGATCCACCTCCCCGCTTGAGGTGAGCTGGCGGACCTTCTCCCCCTTCTTCTGGGCGATCGAGGCGTCTCTCCACACCCGGGCGGCGAACTCGGTCTTTCCCGATCCCATGGGACCGATGACCAGAATCCGCCTGCCGGGGAGGGTAAAATCAAAGTGGCTGAAGGTGTCGTGGACAGCCAATGTCGGAAAGCCCAGACTCTTGAGAAAATCAGTGGCCTCCCCCGTTCCCTCAATGTGCGCCATGTTCCCCCTCGACGATGGCGATTGAAGATGACGCACCGATCCTCGTCGCTCCCGCCTCGATCATCGCTTTGGCATCCTCGTAGGTGCGTACTCCGCCACTTGCCTTGACCCCCATCTCGCTTCCGACGGTCTTGCGCATCAGGCGGACATCCTCGACGGTGGCCCCACCGCCGCCGAAGCCGGTCGATGTCTTCACAAAGTCGGCGCCGCTCGCCTTGGCGAGGCGACAGGCCCGGACCTTCTGCTCATCGGTCAAGTGGCAGGTCTCGATGATGACCTTCAGCTTCGCCTTGCCACAGACCTTCTTCACCGAGGCGATGTCGTGCTGGACCAAATCATCGTCATGACCCTTGAGATACCCGACGTTGATGACCATGTCGATCTCCTCGGCACCCGCCATCACGGCATCCTTGGCCTCATGGGCCTTGCTCTTGGTAGCCATCGCCCCCAGGGGAAAGCCCACTACGGTACACACCTTGACGTCGCTCTTCTTCAGCAGCTTCACGCACAGCTCCACCCAACATCCGTTCACACAGACCGAGGCGAAATTATACTTGATCGCTTCTTTGCACAGCTGCTCGATTTGAGCCTCGGTGGCTGTTGCGGCGAGCAAGGTGTGGTCGATTACTGCGGCGATACCCTCTTGTTGTTTCATAGAATCCCTCCTGGTAGATGGTGATGAAAGCTTACCCTAAAACCGGGGCCGTCGCAACGAGAACCTTGACGAAGCAGGGTGGGCTCTATACCCTTGACCCATGATTCTACAAACCATCGAACGATATTATATGTGGGCCTTGATCGCCATCCTCTTCTTGAATATGTCCCAGCGCAAGATTCCCAATTCGAGCAAGAAGCGTTTTGCCACCATCTACATCGCCACCGCCCTCCTCCTCTTCGAGATCGGGACGGTGACCATCCTCACCAGGGGGTGGAACCACAACTGGGCGTGGTTGTTCCTGGCCATCTGCATCGCCCTCCTCTTCATCTTCAGAAAGCGCACCTTCCCCTTCCGCCTCACCTGCGTCGAGTGCGGCGCCAAACTCTCCTTCAACCGAATCATCGGCGGTGATGAGAACATCTGTCAAAACTGCTACAACAAAGCCCACCCCGACGCGGCCCCCCCGGTCGTGACCGAGGAGGATCCGACCGATCACTATACCACCGTCGACTCAGTCTCCGAGATCGACTGGGAGAGCTGGCAGCCGACCGACATCTGTGTGATCACCTACCTCTTCGCCGATGGGAAGGTCCTCCTCATCGACAAGAAGACCGGCCTGGGCAAGGGACTGGTCAACGCCCCGGGTGGCCATATCGAGGATGATGAGACGGCCGATGAAGCCGCGGTGCGGGAGTTTGGTGAAGAGACCGGCCTTGCGGTCTCCGGCCTCACCCTGGTGGGCGACCTCTTCTTCCAGTTCAAGGACGGCATGCGCCAGCGGGGCTACGTGTACTTTGCCTCCTCCTATGAGGGGGAGATGCGGGAGACGGATGAGGCGCGCCCCTACTGGGTGGACCTCGCAGCGATCCCCTACGACCAGATGTGGGAGGATGACATCCACTGGCTGCCGCTGGCCATCGAGGGCAAGCGGGTGACGGGATACTTCATCTTCGACGGGGAGCGGATGATCGACAAACGGGTTGATGTACAAGAGGAGGAGTGACGGTGCGGACTCTGGTGGCACAAACGCAGACGGAGATCGAAGTGCGCAAGAGTCGCTTCATCGCCGTCGCCATCCCCATCACCGACCTCTCCCAGATCAAGGGCTTGGTCGCCCAAGCCCGCCTTGAACACCCCGGCGCCAACCACGTGGTCCATGCCGCCGTGGTGGGCCCCGATGGCCAACAGATCAGCTACAGCGACGACAAGGAGCCGAAGAACACGGCGGGGAGACCCGCGGTGGAGGTCCTCAAGGGCAGCGGCATCACCGATATCCTGGTCCTCATCATCCGCTACTTCGGCGGGACGCTGCTCGGCACCGGAGGGCTGGTGAAGGCGTACGGAGAGAGCGTGAAGGAAGTGCTGAAAAGAGCGGCCACCGAAGAGCTCATCGAAAAGAAGGCGTTCGCCCTTACGATACCGTACAACCTCTATGAATTGACAAAGATTGCATTGAACGACACGGAAGCGACGATCGATGAGGAGTCGTTCACCACCGACATCACCATCGTCGGCTCGCTTCCCCACAGCAATGCCACCGCTCTGAGCCAGGCCATCTCCAACCTCTCAAACGGCAGTGTGACCGTCAGCTTCACCGATGCGTGAGCCGTGAGAAGGAGAGGGACCGGGATGGTTCAGGCGGTTTCACCTCCTCATCCTCCGTTTCCCACAGGGTCTCGCCGTCGACGTGTTCCACCAACCTGATGGCGATCGAGATGGCCATCTCCACCGCCTTGGCCTCGATGGCCTCAACCGTGTCACCCTCGCTATGGTAGGGCGCGCCTTTGCTCTGGTCATCCCAACCGGCGGCGGTGAGGGTGGTGGCCTCCAGGCCGGCCCGGCTGGCCGATGCCGCGTCGGTGGCCCCCGCCAAGCGAGGGATCGATTCGCTCTTCGCCTCATACCCCATCGAGCGGGCGATGTCGACGCAGCGGCGGGCCAGCGGGGAGGAGAGAGGTTGCGTCCCATTGACGTCCCGCTCAAGGAAGGTCAGCGAGTCGGCCCAGTAGATCGAATCGAAGTTCAACACCACCGCCCCCGCTACCAGCTCCTTCTGCTCTTCATACCACGCAGTGGAGCCTTGGAGGCCGATCTCCTCCCCGTCGAAGGAGCAGAAGATCAGGCGGGTCGACTCAAGCGGCTCCCCACCGGTCCGCTTCCAGCCGAAGTAGCGGGCTAGCTGGATGATCAAAGACGTTGAGTTGAGGTTGTCCCCGGCACCGGGGGTCGCCCGATCATCATAGAAGCGCAGCAGGGCCACAAAGCGCGGGGTGAGGGCGAGCATCACGACCTGGATGATGGTCATCCCGATCCCCATGGGGCCAAAGAGGCGGATGAAGGAGAGCAGGCCGGCGAGGGCAAAGAGGAGGATCGGCAGCGCTACGGTGACGAGGTAGCGGGAGCGATCGAGCCGGTTGTGGCGATGGAGCCTGGCACTGTCGTGGTGGGCGCTGAAGATCACCGTATGCCGCACCTCACCCTTCGGTTCGAGGGTGCCGTGGACGTTGATGCCCGTGACACTCTTTCCCCTGACCTTGAAGAGCGGACGGTAGTAGTAGAGGGTGATGACCACCCATCCTCCATAGAGGCCGAAGAGCAGCAGGGAGAGAAGGGGGAGCTTGAAGAGCGCGAGCAGCAACAAGACGGGGTAGAGGTACGCCATGAGTGAGAGCGGAAGCGAATGGAAGGTCAAATCGAGGGTGACCTCGCTCTGCTCTGTCCGGTCACAGAACGGGGCAAGCGATCGTTCGATCTCGGCGGCGGCCTGCCGGCATGCGTCGCTGCCGCTGGGGCGGGGACCAAACTGTTCGAGCAGCGAACGGGTGAGGGCGAGAGCTGTGCTGGCCAAGCGCCCAGCCTTCAGACGCTCGATCTTCTGCGTGGGGTTGTCCTTCTGCCCCTCCACCAAGGGGGGTGTCTTCAATCGTTTGTGAAAGAGGGAGTAACGCATACTCATTTCATGATGGCAAGAGCGGCTTGCCTCTGTCAAGGAAGGGGGAGATGCGGGTTGACAAAGCGGGGTGCTCTTACTATAGTTGTAACCCGATTGACAGTCCTGCACCGGGACTGGAAATCGTCTCTTATGTTGGAGAGATGTCCGAGTGGTCGAAGGAGGCGGTCTTGAAAACCGTTGAGGCGCGAGTCTCCGAGGGTTCGAATCCCCCTCTCTCCGGATTGGACAACGTTTTTTTTCAGTTGGAGAGGTGCGAGAGTGGCCGAATCGGGCTCCCTGCTAAGGAGTTGACCTGGTAACGGGTCCGGGGGTTCGAATCCCCCCCTCTCCGGTTTTTTTTACAATCGAGATCATAGCTCAGCTGGATAGAGCATCAGTTTGCGGAACTGAGGGTCGGAGGTTCGAATCCTCTTGGTCTCATGGGTGTTATGTCAATGTCATACGCACCGGGAGAGATGTCCGAGTGGTCGAAGGAGACGGACTCGAAATCCGTTGTACCGCTTGCGGTACCGAGGGTTCGAATCCCTCTCTCTCCGCTCGCTTGGTTTTTTTTGTATTTTAGGAGAGGTGTCCGAGTGGTCGATGGTGCACGCTTGGAAAGCGTGTGTGCCGAGAGGCACCGGGGGTTCGAATCCCCCCCTCTCCGTTTCCCAGCCAACAGATACTGAGCTATGGGTACCCACCCAACCCCGTCAGGACCGGAAGGTAGCAGCGGCAAGTGGGTCACTCATGAGACTCAGGGGGTTTGTTGGCTGGGTTTCTTTTTAGCTTCGTACATCAAGCGATCGGCGACCTCGATCAGCCGGTCAAGGCTCTCCTCTTGCCCTGAGGCGTGCCCGATCGACACCCCTACCTGCAGAGAGAGACCACGCTGACGAAACGCGGCGGCGAGGTTCTCCCGAAAACGGTTCTCCATCGACGAGACAGAGCCCTCGGGGGCATCGAGGGCGAGGACGAGGAACTCGTCGCCTCCCCACCTGCCGATGACATCAGAGCTTCGAAAGTTGTGCTTGAGGCTCGTTGCCACCATCTTCAGCGTTCGATCCCCCTCCTGATGACCGAAGGTGTCGTTGATTTGTTTGAAGAGGTCGATGTCGATGGAGAGCAACACCACCGGATCACCCAAACGCCGGCTGTGGCGAAGCTCCTGCTCGGCCATCAGGCGAAAGCCCCGGCGATTGTAGAGTCCGGTCAGGTCGTCGGTGAGCGCCAGGTTGAGCAACTCCTCCTCCTTGGCCTTGTACCAAGAGAGGTCGCGTACCAGGATGATGGAACGCCCATCTTCATCACTCTGGATCCAGGAGAGCTGCACCCAACGACTCTGCTCCCTCATCCGCACCTGGATATCTCCATCTCCCGTGCCTCGGTTCTCCAAGAACCGTTCCACCTGGGAGGAGAATGGCGCCTGTACCAGCGGGAGGATCGCCTCCCCGATGAGATCGCTCTGCCCAGAGCGTCCCATCATCCGGATGAAGGCACTGTTCGCATAGACGATACAGCCTCGTGCGTCGGCGCAACAAAGGCCGTCAGGGAGGCTGTCTACCAAATCCCAACAGACGGAATCCGGTAATGAAGGGACAAGGGGTGCATCCTTCTTCATAGTGAGACCAATAGTAGTTTATAAGTGTCTGTGGCACAAGGATGGTTTTCGGCAAGTACAATGAGAGCGCCTACCCCACCGTCATGATTTGTGGTATACTCGGTCCACTATGGAGCGCCCATGGCATATGAAGTAACCGCTACCCGAAAACGCCCCCGAACGTTCGACCACCTCGTCGGACAGGAGTTCGTCGTCTCCACCATCAAGCACGCCATCGAGCAACGCAGGATCGCCCACGCCTACCTCTTCAGCGGGCCGCGTGGAGTGGGAAAGACCAGTGCCGCCAGAATCCTTGCCCGGGCGCTCAACTGCCAGGAGGGGCCGACCCCCACCCCCTGTGGCGTCTGCTCAAACTGCCGGGAGATCACCGCCGACCGCAGCGTCGATGTCATCGAGATCGATGGTGCCTCGAACACCAGCGTCAACGATGTGCGGCAGATCAAGGACGAGGTGCTCTTTCCCCCGCAGACCAGCACCTACAAGATCTACATCATCGACGAAGTCCATATGCTCTCCACCAACGCCTTCAACGCGCTCTTGAAGACCATCGAGGAACCGCCCCCGTACGTCATCTTCATCTTCGCCACCACCGAACTGCAGAAGGTGCCGGCCACCATCAGGAGCCGTTGCCAACAGTTCCACTTCCAACTCATCGACCTCGACTTGATCAAGCGCTGCCTCGCCGATGCCAGCGCTGAGATGGGCATCGAGGCGGATGATGACGCCCTCTTCTGGATCGCCAAGGAGTCCACCGGCTCGATGCGCGATGCCTACACCCTCTTCGACCAGATCTCCTCCTTCAGCGGGGACCACATCACCATGGAGAAGATCTCCGATACGCTCGGCCTCGTCGGCATCGAAGAGATCGTCCAGATCGTCTCCCTCCTCAGCGAGGAGAAGCGAGAGGAGGCCATCGAGCGCCTCGCATCCCTGCTCAAGGCGGGCATCTCCGTCGAGCAGTGCATCAAGGACTTCACCCTCTTCTTCCGCACTCTGCTCTTCATGAAGGCGGGCGTCACCGATGAGGGGGTGCTGGGAGTGCAGACCAGCCACATCCCCCTCGAACTGAGAAACGCCTACAGCGCCGAACAACTTGAAGCGGCCCTCGACCTCTTCCTCCGCCTCTACCGGGACGTACGCTACTCCCTCTCCCCCCGCTTCGAGCTCGAGCTGGCCATCAGCAAGCTTGCCACGCTCAGGCACATCTCTAGCCCCTCATCACTGGTCGCCCGACTCGCAGAGCTGAGGGATGGCATCCTCAGCGGCGAGGTGAAGCTCGCCCCCCGCCCGCGCGAGGTGCAGGGAGAGTTGCTTCCCCCCACGGGTGAAGAGGCGCCATCTCGCCCGATGCCCGCTCCAAGACCAGAGCCTGAAACACCGGTGGTGGAAGAGACGAAACCGGTTGAGCGCACCTTTGAACGAAGCGATCTTCCGCATCTGGTCGCCCGCCTCAGCGACTCGCCGCTGCTCAGCCAGGTGGTTCAGGCCATCGTCGGGGTCGAGACGACCGATGGAGCCCTCACCCTGACCTTCTCCACCCCCTTCTGCCAGGGCAAAGCGCAGGATGAGGCGGAGCGGTTCAAGACTTTGATCGAGGAGATCAGCGGCTTCCGTGGTCCGATTCGCTTTGTCACTCGGCCTCACGATGAAGTCAAGGCAGAGCACGAAGCGGGCAACGGCGACCAGCTGCTCTCCACCATCGCCACACTCTTTCGTGGCGAGATCGTCACCCATTGAACAAGGAACATACCATGGACATGAATCCCTTTGATTTGATCAAGAACATGAAAGGCATCCAGGAGAACATGAAGCGGATGCAGGATATCCTCCCCACCATCACCGCGACCGGAAGCGCCGGCGCCGGCATGGTCGAGGTCACCGTCAACGGCAAGCTCATCGTGACCTCCGTCAAGATCGAGCAGGATATCGTCGATCCCAACGATGTGGAGACCCTCGAGATCCTCATCCAAAGCGCCTTCAACGATGCCAGCGCCAAGGTACAGGAGCGCCTCCAGAGCGAGGGGCTGAAGGCCGCCTCAACCTTTGCAAAGGCGTGATGATGACGGCGTTGGATACGTTGATCAAGAGCCTGACGCGCCTGCCGGGCATCGGGCCCAAGAGTGCGAGCCGGATGGCCTACCACCTCATCAAGACCGACAAGAGCTACAACCTCACCCTCGCCGAAGCGATCGCGACCATCGGGGAGAAGATCTTCCCCTGTTCGATCTGCGGCTCCTTCACCGAGACGGACCCCTGCCCGATCTGCAGCGACACCGGCCGGGACCGGAGCCTCATCTGTGTGGTCGAAGAGCCGCAGGACGTGTTGACCATCCAGTCCAGCGGCGCCTACACCGGCCTCTACCACGTACTCGGCGGGGCCATCAGCCCACTCGATGGGGTGGGACCCGAGCACCTCTCCTTCGCCAAGCTCCTCAAACGCATCGATGAGGGTTCGTTTGGAGAACTCATCATCGCGACCAACCCCACCGAGGAGGGGGACACCACCGCCCTCTATATCCGCCACCTCCTCAAGGACCACAGCGAAATCTCCATCACCCGCCTGGCAAGCGGCCTCCCCATCGGGGGAGACCTGGAGTACGCCGACCGCATCACCCTGGCCCGATCGCTGAGAGGACGAGTGAGATTCTGAAGCAAAACCGCCCAATGTGACCCTATAGGATATAAAGGAGAACAAAAGGCATGACAGACAGCATATTGAAAGACCTGTTGGCAGGTGGAGAAAACTCCCACGTTGGGTTCAAACGAGATACGATTCGAGGGGAACAGCTTGCCCGAGAAGCGGTGGCATTTGCAAACAGCAGCGGGGGGACAATCCTGCTCGGTGTCGATGACGACAAGAATATCATAGGCACCACCCGAATCAATCTACAAGAGTGGGTCTTCTCTGTCTTCCAAGACCATATCGTGCCCCACATCGTCCCCTCCTACGAGGAACGGACGATTGCAGGGAAAACTATTGGAATTCTCAGCATCCCCGCAGGCCTCTCCAAACCGTACATGATGCGGCGCAACGGGAGAGAGGATGCATTTATCCGAATGGGAAGTGCAAGCATTCTCGCCAGCCGAGAACAGATGTTGCGTCTCTTTGAACAAGGAGGACTGCTAAGCATAGAAGCGCTCCCCGTCGCTTCCACCTCGCCCGGTGATCTGGACTTCGAACGCGTGCGGTACTACTGCAGCGAGGTGCTGCAATACAGCGACCTTCCCCGGTCAGAACATGAAGAAGAGTGGACCTCCCTTCTGTTTGACCTCGGCCTCTTGGTATTCGATGCACGGGGCGAAGCAGCCTGCTCCGTGGCGGCACTGCTCTGCTTTGGAAAGCAACCGTACCGGCACCTTCGTCATGCAGGCATCCGCCTCATGGTATTCGACAGCAGGGACAAGGAGTACCGAGCTCGCCATGATTCACGCTTGGAAGGACCGATGGTCGCTCGCTTTGAGCAACGGCCTTCAGGCCGATGGGTCATCGATGACGGCCTCATCGAACGCTTCATGACCACCATCATGCCATTCATCACAGAAGAGGCTGACACCGTGGCAGAGACGTGGCGTCGCGAACAGAGGGTCCTCTACCCACGGGAAGCGGTTCGTGAATTGGTGCTCAACGCATTGGTGCATCGCGATTGGTCGATTCCCAACGAGGTGGAGGTCACCTGCTACTCCAACCGCATCGAGATCATCAGTCCCGGTGGTTTGAAGAATTCGATGACCGTACGCAAGATGTTGGCCGGCCAACGTTCGATGCGCAACCCCCTCCTGATGGATATCCTCAAAGACTACGGCTATGTGGAGGCACGAGGAATGGGCATCAGACGGACGGTCGTTCCCCAAGTCAGGGAGGTGACCTTACAAGACCCTCTCTTTGAAGCTAGCGATGACCAGCTGAAGGTCACCATCTTTGCCAAGAGCAACGCCTTCCCTGAATCTACTTGATCCCCCGAACGTTCTTGATGGACTCCCACGCCTCTTGGATCTCTCGAAACTTCGCCGTCGCATGGGCGGTGAACTCCTCGCCCATCCCCTTGGCGGCAAGGGCGTCTGGGTGGAACTCCCGGCTGAGCTTCCGATAGGCCGCCTTGATCTGGTCATCGGTTGCGCTGCTGCTCACCCCAAGGATGCTGTACGCCTTCTCAAGCGGATCGGCCTTGGGACTGTAGCGTGCGATGAGGTGGTCCACATAGGAAGAGGCGATGCCAAAGATCTGGGCGGCCCGCTTGATGAGGGCCTCCTCGGCCAAAGAGACCGTGCCATCGGCGGCGGCGACCTGCACGAGGATGTCGATCATCGTCTGGAGGATATTCGGCTCAAAGCGGAATGCCTGGACGAACTGGAGCGCCAAGCGGTCGAAGCTCTCCTCGCTGGAGGCAGCGGCGTCGAAAATCCTGAGCGCAAGCTCCTCCTGTTCCAAGCCGAGGCGCAAATCGGTGCGGATGAAGGTGATGACCCGCTGTCGCTCGGCCTTCGTGATCGTCCCGTCGATGGAGGCGATCTTGGCGAGCATCGAGAACGCACCGACGAAGAAGAGCATCTGGCGCTGGTCGAGGGAAGAGGCGTGGCCGGTGTGCTGCCGCTCAGGCAGAGCTCCCGCCTTGTCAACCATATGGCCGAAGGCGATGCCGGCGATCATGCCGAGCGGTCCGCCGAACATAAGGCCGAGCGAACCGCCGATCAGTTTTCCGAACCAAGCCATGCTACAGTTTGTCGATCAGCATCGAGCACTTGCCCGATGGGATGGGGAGGGTCTTCTTCTTGCTCTCGGCGAGGATCTCGATCGTGAAGTAGTACAGCTTCTCACTCTCCAGGCGAATCTCCCAACCGCGCTCGGTCTTGTTGCTGAGAATCGTGATCATGTTTCGCTTCAGCGAGAGATTCTCGATTCCCATCGCCTCAAGGCTCGGCATCATCCAGTCCACCGTCTTGCGCGGCAACGAGATCGACAAGCCGATGATGTTCTCGATCATCAGCGTGATCGTCGCCAGAGCCACGTACGGCAAGAGGCGCCTGCGGGGGAAGCCTTCGATGGCATCGGTCTTGGAGTATCCCTCCTTGTTGGGCAGGTACGCCTCCCACACATCACCGATGGCATCGCTGTCGGGGTGCAGGGTATCAAGGATGAAGTACATATGCCTGATGGCACACTCACGCGCATAGATGAACTGATCGTACTTCTCCAGCCCCTTGATGACCAGATAGGTATTCACCGCGGTCACGCCGCCACTGTAGCCGTTGCCCTCCTCACTGAAGTCGGGCGACGAGACCGGCACCCCCGGAAAGGGGTTGTCGGTGCCGAACTCGGCGGGGTCCTTGAGCTGCTCGATCATGTAGGCGGCCCGCTCGTCGTTGGGGATCTCGGCAAGCAACGTCCAGTATGAACCGATGAACTTCTTTGCGATCCGGTTTTCCTTGATGTCCAGATCGTAGTAGAAGTTCGTCTCGCTGTCCCACATCATCGAGTTGATCCGCGTCTTGAGAGAGAAGTAGATTCGCTTGTACCGGAAGCTCAACTCCTTGTCGTTGAGGATGTCCCCGATGGCTGACATATAGAGGGCGTTGACGGCAAGCAGGGCGTTGAAGTCCAGCGGGTAGTAGACATGCCCACGGTCGATGTTCCCGCTCTGGCACGCCTCGATGGGAACGCTGAAGAGGCCGTTGGGCTTTTGGAAGGTCGCCTGGATCCACGAGTAGTGGCGCTCGAGGATCGGCACCACATCCTTCAACCGTTTCTTGTTTCCGATCTTGTGGTAGAAGCCATGCTCGATATAGGCAAAGAGCGGAGGGGAAATCCCCTCGGGATTGTTGGCACTGAACACGGGCCTGCCGTCCTCGAGCGAGTACTCCCCTCTGATGGCACCGCTCTCCTCCTGCTTGGAGTAAAAGTAGTCGACCATCGGAAACGGAGAGTTGTTTTGGTTGCTATAGACCAAAAAAAGGGAGGAGAGGCAGTTGAGATATTGGTTAAAGGTCTCTTGGCCCGGATATGAAAGATACGATCCGGCAAACCCATTGGCTTCGGTTCCGCTCTTCCATAGCTCGTCAATCCATACCCAGGACCTGTCATACATATCGACGAAGTCCTGGTCATAAAAGTGTACGAACGGTACCATGTCCTTTATCAACGTAAAAACTCCTTATATCAGGGGAAAACGACACAAATTGCGCATTGTTAAAGATATACCCTCTTTTAAGAGAAGTCAATCAAATCCTTACGAACTTCATGAAAGTGTCATTTTCGTGAATTTCAAATCAATATTCTTGTACATTACTTTGTAATCGGTTGTATCATAGCCACTTGCATCAAAACCTCATAGAACAAAAATTATGAGAAAACTGTACGATTGTACTTCCTTGCACTCCCTCTGGACACGGTTTTATCATTTCATGCAAAAATCACGATCGAGGCGGCGTGCAGTTGCATAGACACCTCCATGCACCCCCGCGACACCTCCTCCCCGTCGATATGCACCGGCAACGGGTTGTCCCGACTGCGCAACACCACCTCCTTCGCCCGCACCGCGGTGAACTCTTTCAGCTTCACCTGATTGCCCTTGAAGAACTTCACCGCGATGGGGAGGAACCGGTACGGGGCGATGGGGACATTGGCGTAGACCACATCAAAGAGCCCGTCATCGACCACAGCGTCGGGGGCCATGATGAATGACGACCCCATCCGCCTCCCATTGCACACCGACAGCTGCTGGCTCTTCGCATAGGTGCTCACCCCGTCGAGGATGATCTCAAGATCGTAGGGACGGGGGTAGTTGATCATCACCTTGATGAGGGCCATCACATAACTGGGGACCCCGCTGATGCGTTTGAAGGAGCTCGCCGCGAAGGTTACCAGCGGCTCGAAGCCCACCCCGAGACCGTTGATGAACCACCGTCCCTCGGGAAACTTCCCCCCCTGCATGAGGGCGACATCAATGGTGCGCTGTGGCCCGGTCTTGATGGCCGCGACCGCCTCCTCGATGGAGCGGGGAATCTTCATCGCCCAGGAAAAATCATTGCCCCTGCCCACCGGGATGATCCCGAGCTTTGGCTTGGGCACCCCGGTCATGGCTGCCTTGCAGATCCCATTCACCGTCTCGTTGACCGTCCCGTCCCCACCGGCTGCCACGACGACCGGCCAGCCGTCAATGGTCGCCTGATAGGCCAGCGCCTCTGCTCCCCCCGGTTCCGTTGTGGCCACCAACGTCAGGTTGCCACCGAACGCTTTACGAATCGCCGCTTCATGCTGCCCAGCCTTCCCTTTGTCCGCGTGGGGGTTCAGTATCACAAAGACATCATGCTCACTCATTCCGTACTCCTACGTTGCTATGTACACCCAATGGGCAATATCCTATCATGGCGATGTGAAAACCTACGCCCCACGATCAGCCTTCCTTCCCACGTCGCAAGAGGACCTGAGCCGTCTGCGTTGGGACGAGATCGACATCGCCCTCATCTCCGCTGATGCGTATGTCGATCACCCCTCCTTCGCCGCCGCCCTGCTGGGCAGGCTGCTCGAGGATGCCGGCTACCGTGTGGGTATTATCGCACAACCTGCATACAACTCAACAAAAGATTTCCTGGTGATGGGCAACCCTCGTCTCTGTGCCATGATCAGCGGCGGTACTGTTGACAGCATGGTAGCACACTATACCGCAAATCTCAAAATTCGCAGCACTGATTCGTACAGCCCCGGTGGAAAATCTGGCCTGCGCCCCGACCGCGCGACGCTCGTCTACACGAACCTGGCCCGCCAGGCGTACGGCAAGGGTGTCCCCATCATCATCGGCGGCATCGAGGCCTCGTTGCGCCGACTCGCCCACTACGACTACCACAGCGATCTGGTCCGCCGTTCCATCCTCCTCGATGCCAAGGCCGACCTCCTGGTCTACGGGATGGGAGAGCGGCAGAGCCTTGAGATCGCCCGACGCCTTCATGCGGGCGAGTCGATCAAGGAGATGCGGGACATCGCCGGCACCGTCTGGGTGACCTCCCGGGCAGACACCCTCCCTGAGCGGGCCGTCACCATCGCTTCCTATGAGGAGGTCTCTGCGCGTGACAAGCGCTCGAACACCCCGACCGAACGCGGCAAGCGCGCATACGCCCAAGCCTTCTCTGAGCATCTGAGGGAGGAGAACCCCATCAAGGGGAGGGCGGTCATCCAACAGAGCGGGGCGCGCTACGTCGTGCAGAACCCTCCCGCCCTCCCGTTGGAGCAGGGGCAGCTGGATGCCCTCTACGAGTTTGCCTACACGCTGGACGCCCACCCCGACTATGAGAAGGATGGCGGGGTACCCGCCCTCACTGAGGTACAGTTCTCGCTGACCAGCAACCGCGGGTGCTTCGGCTCCTGCTCCTTCTGCGCCATCGAGAGTCATCAGGGGAGGATGATCCAAAGCCGCAGCAAGGACTCCCTGGTCAGGGAGACAAAACGGATGGTCGCCCATCCCGCCTTCAAGGGGTACATCCACGACCTCGGCGGCCCGACGGCTAACTTCCAAGGCCCCTCCTGCCTTCATCAAGAGCAGCACGGTCCCTGCCCCGCCAAGCTCTGTCTCCACCCGCAGCCGTGCAGCGAGCTCATCGAGCACCACGACCACTACCTCGACCTCATCCAGGCGGTGGAGTCGGTCACAGGGGTGAAGAAGCTCTTTGTGCGCAGCGGCCTGCGCTACGACTACCTCCTCTCCGTTGCCTCTCCTTCCACCGTCACGGCCTTCATCGGCCACCTGGCGGCCCACAATGTGAGCGGCCAGCTGCGCGTCGCCCCCGAACATGTCTCCAACAGTGTCCTCGATACGATGGGCAAGCCTCCCATAGAGCTCTATGATGAGTTTAAGGCCATCTTTGAGGAGGAGAGCCGGAGGGCCGGCAAGAAGCAATACCTCCTGCCGTACTTCATCTCCGCACACCCGGGCTCTACCCTCGATGACGCCATCACCCTCGCCCTCTCTCTCAAACGGGGGAGCTTCATCCCCGATGATGTCCAGGATTTTTATCCGACCCCGGGGACAAGCGCCACCTGCATGTACTATACTGGCCTCGATCCACGGCCTGGGCGCAACTTTGCGCCGGTTCACGTCCCCAAAGGACGTGAGAGGAGACTGCAGCGAGCCCTCTTGCACCACCACAAACCGGAGAATCGCTCCCTCGTCCTTGAAGCCCTGGAGAAAGCCCAGAGAAAGGAGTTGGCACACCAGTTGTTGGGCCGTGCCTGAACATCGTGAACAACACAATCAGTGAACGCAAGGCGTTCTATAGAAAAATGGTGGGCATCGCCCTGCCGGTGGTCTTCCAGGGCTTGTTGAACAACTCGCTCTCCTTCGTCGACACCGTGATGATCGGGCAGCTCGGCGAGGCCTCGATCGCCGCGGTGGCCTTGGCAAACCAGATGTTCTTCCTCATCAGCCTGCTGTACTTCGGTGTCTGCTCAGGTGCATCGATCTTCCTCTCCCAGTTCTGGGGAGCCGGCAACCGTACCAACATCCAGAAGGTGCTCGGCCTCTCGGTCTTGGTGGCCGGCATCGCCGCCTTGGTGATGGCCATCACCTCATTACTCTTCCCTACACAGATCATGCGGATCTTCACCGACGACAGCACGGTCATCCTCCATGGCGCACAGTACCTGCGCGTCGTTGCCCTCAGCTACCTCTTCAGCGCCATCTCCCAGATCCTGGCCACCGCCCTTCGCGTCATCGGCCATGCGAAGACCCCGCTGAAGGTCGCGCTCTTCTCACTGACCTTCAATGCGATCGGCAACTACTTCTTGATCTTCGGCATCGGCCCCTTCCCCGCATGGGGGGTGGCGGGCGCGGCCCTCTCAACCGCGCTCAGCCGCCTCCTGGAGATGGTCGTTCTCATCATCATCGTCTATAGGCGCCATCCGGTGCTCGCCATCAAGAATCTCGATGCCTTCCGCTTCACCCGCTCCTTCCTCGCCCACGTGGTCCCCACCAGCCTGCCGGTCATCTTCAACGAGGTCTTCTGGGCGCTCGGCATGGTGGCGTACAAAGTCGCCTACTCGAAGCTGGGCATCTCGGCCATCGCGGCCATCAACGTCACCGAGGCGATCGGCAACCTCTTCTTCGTCGCCCTGATGGGGGTCTCCAACGCCACCCTCATCATGATCGGCATCAAGATCGGGGAGGGGGAGAAAGAGATGGTCCATCGCTACGCCCGTCGCTTCATCCTCACCTCGATCGCCATCGGCCTCTCCATGGGGGTCTTTGAAGCCCTCTTCGCCCCCTCCTTCACCCGCTTGTTCAACATCAGCGATGCGGTGCGGAGCCTCGCCATCACCTGTCTCTACATCCATGCATCGTTGTTGACGGTCCGCAGCGTCAACATCGTCATCATCGTCGGCATCCTGCGCAGCGGCGGCGATACCCGCTTCTCGATGTTCGCCGAGCTCTTCGGTGTCTGGGCCGTCGGCGTCCCGCTTGCGTTCCTCGGCTCGACGGTCCTCAATCTCTCCATCACCGGTCTCTACCTTCTGGTCGGCATGGAGGAGGTGACCAAGATGTTCATCGGCCTTGCCCGCATCAAAGGGGGAAAGTGGGTCAATGACCTGACCACCATTCATTGACCACCATTCATTGACCGCAGCCTTCTATGTTCGTATAGTTAAGGGAGAGAGAGGTATGCCATGAGCCTGAGAACCGTGCTTACGAATGCGACAGTGGTCACCGGCTATGCAAAACTCGATGACTGCGCCCTCTACATCGATGAAAAGGGAGAAATTGGGGATATCTTCAACATGCGGCGCCTCGCCACCAAGAAGTTTCCCCCGGACACCCTCATTGTTGACGTCGATGGCGCCTACGTGATGCCGAGCTTCATCGATACCCACCTGCACGGCATCGGCGGCTGGGGGACCGAGGACTGCGAAGCCTCCTCGATCCTGAACATGAGCGAACGACTGGCCGACTTCGGCGTCTCCGCCTTCATGCCGACCGTCTACACCGACACGCTGGACGTGATGCTCGCCTCGACGAGGGCGATCGTCGAAGCGATGGGCAAGGAGAAGGGAGCGAAGATCATGGGGGTCAACCTCGAAGGTCCCTTCATCTCGATGGAGCGCGTCGGGGCACAGAACCCCGCAGGGGTGCTGCCCGTCGATCTCGATGTCTTTGAACAGTTCATCAAGGCAGGGGAAGGCAAGATTATCTGCATGACCGTAGCCCCAGAGCTCAAGGGGATGCGTGAATTGGCGCTTTTGGCCCGACGAGAGGGCATCACCCTGCTCGCTGGCCATACCGACGCCACCTACGAGAACATCATCGAGGGCATGCAGGCGGGCATCTTCCACTCCACCCACTTCTTCAACGCCATGAGCCGCTTGCACCACCGAAACCCCGGCACCGTCGGCGCCATCCTCATCCAACGGGAGATGAAGTGCGAGATCATCGCCGATGGGATTCACATCCACCCCGAGTTGATCAAGATGCTGCTGCGTGACAAGCCGTTGGACAACATCGTCATGGTCACCGACTCCCTGAAGCCCACCAAACAGCGTACCGGTCCCTGCATGGCGAACGGCATCCCCTGCAAGGTCGGCGGCGACGGGGCCTTCATCGCCCTTGAAAACCCCGACCTCTTCCTCGGCAGCGGGCTTACGATGTTGCAGGGCTTCCGCAACATGCTCAAATGGGAGATCCCGATCCAGCAGGCGAGCCAGATGAGCTCGACCAACCCGGCCCGGATCTACAACTTTGCCAAACAAGGCATGCTGGTCCCCGGCTACACCGCCGATATCGTCGTCCTGGACAAGAACCTCCAAATGAAGGGGCTCTTCATCGACGGCAATCTTGTCCGGGATCGCTTTGCGTAAACCAACTGAGGAGCACAGAATGCAAGAAGCTGTACGGGGCCTGGAGCCCCGGTCGCTCTGGAGATTCTTCAGCGACATTTCATCAATCCCCCGGGAGTCCGGGAACGAGGCGGGCATGCAAGCCTACCTCATCGCCTTTGCCAACGAGCACAACCTTGAATACGTCAAAGACGAGACCGGCAACATCATCATCCGTAAAAGCGCTGCCCCTGGCTTTGAATCGAAGCCTTCTGTTGCCCTGCAGGGGCATATGGACATGGTCTGTGTGAAGGATGAGGGCATCGTTCATGATTTTACCACCGATCCACTCACCCTCGTGAGAGACGGTGACATCCTCAAGGCACAGGGGACCACCCTCGGGGCGGACAATGGCATCGCCGTTGCCCTGATCCTCAGCCTCCTTGGAGACAAGGATGCACTCCACGGCCCGCTTGAGGGCATCTTCACCGTGGAGGAGGAGACCGGTCTCACCGGAGCCTTCGGCCTCGAGGAGCGCCACATCAAGAGCCGGCTTTTGATCAACCTCGACAGCGAGGAGGAGGGGATCTTCTACATCGGTTGCGCCGGCGGCATCGAGACCCGGGTGACCAAGGCGGTCAATTGGAAGGCTCCCAAACAAAACACCAAGGCGTTCCTGCTCACCGCCGGCGGCATGCAGGGCGGACATAGCGGAGGCGAGATCCACAAGCAACGGGCCAATGCCATCAAGGTGGCTTCCCGGCTTCTCACCCACCTCAGCTCCTTCGCGCTCTTCAGTGCTGAAGGAGGGACGAAGCGCAACGTCATCCCCTCACTGGCCAAGTTCGGCTTCGTCATCGATGCCAAGGACGAAGCGTTGCTCTACAGCGCCTTGAAAGAGGTACAGGCACAGCTTCACGGGGAGTATGAGGTCTCGGACCCCAATCTTCAGATCACAATAACTGAGGTGGCGATGCCCACCACGGTGGTCGATGAGAGGGAGAGCAACACGTTCATCACCGCCCTCTACTCGGCCCCTCATGGCGTCGATGCGATGAGCATGTCGATTCCCGGCATCGTGGAGACCTCGACAAACCTCGCGATCATCTCCCTTGATGAGAACGGCTTCAAGGTCATCGCCAGCCATCGCTCCTCAATCCTCTCGTCTCGTGATGACGTTGCCAAGCGTTTTGGGGCCATCT
>ENA-UOUL01000678-UOUL01000678.1-bioreactor-metagenome-genome-assembly--contig:-NODE-678-length-56689-cov-36.762347_pt1 | contig 56689 bp, 64 predicted proteins | sample MGYA00249838_ERZ747220 | MGnify/ENA primary metagenome ERZ747220 (study PRJEB28778, sample SAMN05720191) | bioreactor metagenome | isolation source: Anaerobic biogas reactor | place: USA:Washington... | reverse complement strand
CATTTATAACATCCTTTATAACATCTGCACTGCCTGTCTCAAACCTCATCACACCAGAAGGCCATCCTTTTATACCCCTGCTAAAGTGCACGGGAAATTAAGGAGGCCGTCATGTCGGAAGGACTAATCACCTGGGAATCAGTCAAGAAGAAAGGTTCGGAGCATTACAAGAGCAAGGGAGGCGTCGAGCCCATCGATCTGTACCGCTCCCTGGGCATCCTGGACAGCTTTGCCCTGGGCAGCATCATCAAGTATGCCTCCCGGCAGGCAAGAAAGGGGCTGAATTCGGACGACTGCCTGAAGATCAAGCATTATGCGGACATCCTGATCTCATCCCTGCCGGTGAAGGAGCCCAAGCCATGAGCCGCCTGATTTCCGACTGCCTTCCCGAACTCCAGGAGAAGGCGGAAGCCTTTTCCGTGGCAATGGTCAATGCGGGCATCCCCTTCATGTACACGTGCACCCGGCGGACGCAGGAAGAGCAGGACGCCCTCTATGCCCAGGGGCGGACGAAGCCGGGAAAGATCGTCACCTGGACCCGCAAGTCCAAGCACATCGACGGCAAGGCCTTCGACATCGCCATCCTCAGGGATTTCAAGCCCTGCTGGGATGTGAAGGTCGACGTGAACGAAAACGAGATTCCCGATTACGAGGAAGCGGGTCGGATTGGCGAATCCGTGGGTCTGCGCTGGGGCGGGAGATTCAGGAACAGCAAGGGGAAGCCGCGCCCGGATTATCCCCACTTCGAGATCGCTTAGGAGGAAACAATGAGCAGATGGTTCTGTGTGAAGGAAAGCGTTGAACCGGCCGTCTCCATGCTGGCCTTTGTGGCCGGCGGGCTGGTGAAGGCCAACAATCCCGCTTTGATCGAACCGGCCAAGCCGGTGGCGAAAGGACTGCTGGAGACCATCGAAAGCGGGGCGAGCCGGGAGGCGGTCAATGCCCTGCTGAAGGAAGTCGTCTCCACCCTGCTGGAGAAGGTGGACAAGCCTGAAGTTCAACTGGCCGTCAAGGCGGCCCTGAGCAAGGTCAGCTACAATGCCGATTCCGTGGACATGCCGGACATCGATCTTCCCCTGATCAGGAGCCTGACGACAGGGTTCCTGGAAGGACTGACGGCATAGGGGTTGACGATGACGAAAATCCTGGGCCCGCTGCTGACCGACAATATTGACGATACGAAATACGTCCGTCTCATCGCTCCTTTCCGCTTTGTCTCGGACGTTCTTTACAGGGAGGGCCTGGCCAATGATGTCACGATGCCGGCGGGTTTTGTCATGGATTTCGAGAGCGTTCCGCTCATCCGGGGAACGAGCAAAAGAGCGGGGGCGGCCCACGATTACCTCTGTCGATCTGATTCGGTTCCGGTGGTGAGCAAGGCCGTCGCTGCGCGGGTTTATCTGGAGATCATGGCGTATCGGGACGGCCTCCTGGAAGGTGGAACGCTGGGAAAACTCGACCGCTGGTGGCGCCGCCGGCTGAAATATGCCGTAGTCCGCGTGGCTCCCGGCTATTTCCACAAGCATAAGGTGTCGGCCACCTACGAAGAACTGGCAGGGCTGATCTGACATGGATGAAATCGATCACGCCCAGCAGCACGAAGCCATGCACCGGGAGATCGCCCTGCGGGAGCACTTCCGGAGAAGAGAAAATTATTTAGAGAGAGGCCGGCCCCCCGGCCTGCATCCGAAAGGAGCGGGACCGGGGGAAAGGCGAATCTGCCGGGACTGCGGCGAGGAGATTCAACCCGCCCGGCTGGCCGCCATGCCCTTCGCCGTGCGGTGCATCGAATGCCAGGGGATAAAGGAACGGAGGGAGCGTCATGGGTGAATCCTGGCCGCTTTTCCTCTTTCTCGCCGGCCTGATCGCCGCCTGGAGCATGCTGATCCTGGGCGTCATGCGGTCGATGCTGAGCAAGTGCATTGGAGACCTGGAAGAAAAGATATCCGGCATCAGCGGCCTCGGCAAGGATCTCCAGCGCCTGGAGCGGGAGTTTCTGGAGATGAAGGCGACGCTGCCTCTGGATTACGTGCGCAAGGAAGATCACATGCGCTTTGAACTGGTGCTGAATACCAAGTTGGATCGACTGCATCAGGATATGATGACAGCCATCAATGCCAAGGAGAAAACCCGATGAAAGAACCTTGCCCTGTGCCCGTGGATATCGAAAAAGCCCGCCGTGAAGAGCTGCGCTGGCTGATCCTGCGCGCCCTCTATGCCGCCCGTCCCATCGGGACGACGGAAACGATCATCAAGAACGCCATCGAGCCGGTGATGCTGGACATCACCCTGCTGGAGATCCGCCGGGAGCTGGACTATCTGGAAGACCGGGAGCTGCTCGCCGTCGAACGATCCCGCGTCGTTCCCGTCTGGTCCGCGAAGATCAACCGTCTGGGCGTCGATCTCGTGGAATACACGGTGCCCTGTGATCCCGGAATCGCGCGCCCGGAGAAGTGGTGGTAGCCATGCCGCGCCGCTCGAAGATCCTCGACCTGCCCCCGGATGTAAAAGCCGAACTGGACCGCCGCCTGATTACTGGCGGTTTCTGCGACTACGAAGGGCTTGCCGCCTGGCTTAAGGAACAGGGTTACGATATTTCCCGCTCCGGCGTTCACCGTTACGGGCAGGGGTTTGAGGACCGTCTGGCATCCATCCGGATCGCCACCGAGCAGGCCCGCGCCGTTTCTGAAGCCGTGGGGGACAGCGAAGGCCACATGAACAACGCCCTGATCACCCTGGTGCAGGAAAAGGCCTTTGACGTCCTGGTCAATCTCCAGACGGAAGACCCGCAAGCCTTTGCGAAGATCTTCCCGAAGCTGGGCGTCATGGTGGCGAAACTGAGCAAGGCCAGCGTGGATCAGAAGAAATGGATGGCGGAGAGCCGGAGAAAGGCCTTGGAAGATGCCGCTGATGCCGCTGAGAAAACGGCGAAACAGGAAGGCGTTTCCCCGGCGACCATCGAGAAGATCCGGCGCGACGTCCTGATGATGGCGGGCTGATGAGATGAGCAAAGGCAACGCGAAGATCACGCCGGCCAACCCCGGCGGTCTTTTTCTCCCCTACCAGGAGCGGTGGATTCTCGACCGGTCCCGTCTGAAGCTGATGGAGAAGGCCCGGCAGATCGGCCTTTCCTGGAGCACGTCCTACGCCTGCGTGGAGCGGACCGCCGAAGCGGGCGCCCGTCATGACCAGTGGGTCTCCAGCCGCGACGACCTGCAGGCCCGACTCTTCGTGGAAGACTGCAAGATGTGGGGAAAGGTGCTTCAGCTCGCCGCCGAGGATCTGGGAGAACGGGTCATCGACGAGGAGAAGAAGATCTCCGCCTATGTCCTGCATTTTTCCTCCGGGAAGCGGATTCACTCCATGAGCTCCAACCCGGACGCCCAGGCCGGCAAGCGCGGCGGGCGCGTCCTGGACGAGTTCGCCCTGCATCCCGATCCCCGCAAACTGTGGAGCATCGCCTATCCGGGCATCACCTGGGGCGGTTCCCTGGAGGTCATCTCCACCCACCGGGGGAGCGCGAATTTCTTCAACGGCCTGGTGCGCGAGGTCAAGGAACACGGAAACCCCAAGAACATCAGCCTGCACCGGGTCACCCTGGAAGACGCCCTGACCGACGGCTTCCTCTATAAGCTCCAGCAGTCCCTGCCGGCGGACGACGAGATTCAGGGGATGGACGAGGCAACCTATTTCGATTTCGTCAAGTCCGGCTGCGCCGACGAGGAATCCTTTCAGCAGGAATACATGTGCAATCCCGCGGACGACGCCACGGCCTTTCTGGAATACGACCTGATCGCCGCCTGCGAGTATGGAGCGACGGAAAACTGGCGGCTGAGCCTGGACGGGCGACGCCCGGAAGGCCCGCTGTACGCCGGTCTGGACATCGGACGGAAGAAGGATCTGACGGTGCTGTGGGTCCTGGAGAAGCTCGGGGACGTCCTCTATACCCGCGAGGTCATCGCCCTGAGAAACATGAGCAAGCCCGACCAGGAAAAGGTGCTCTGGCCCTGGCTGGCCCGTATGAACCGGGGCTGTCTGGATTACACCGGCCTGGGCATCGGCTGGGGCGACGACGCGAAGAAGAAGTTCGGCGAGTACCGCATCGAAACCGTGACCTTCACCCCCCATGTCAAGGAGGCCCTGGCCTATCCCGTCCGGGGGGCGATGGAGGACCGTAAACTGCGGATTCCCTACGATCCCAAAATCCGGGCCGATCTGCGGTCCGTAACGAAGGAAACGACGGCGGCGGGAAACATCCGCTTCACGGCGGAACGCTCGGAAGACGGCCACGCCGACCGCTTCTGGGCCCTGGCCCTGGCGATTTCTGCGGCGGGTACTGACATCGGCGGCCCGGTGGAATATCAGGCCGTCTCCCGAAGACGGTTCTCGACAACATCTGATCAATCGCCGACGGGCGTCTATCGACAGCGAGGTGCTTACTGATGGCAATACTATTCGATCAATTCGGGCGGGAAATCCAGGTCGAAAAACGACCGGAAACCCGGCAGATCGCCGTGACGACGATCCGGGACCGGTGGAGCAATTATCCGTCGCAGGGGCTGACTCCCGAACGGCTGAGTGCGATCTTCAAGGAGGCCGACGGCGGGGATGTGGCCCGGCAGGCGGAACTCTTCGAGGAAATGGAAGAGAAGGACACACACCTGTTCTCGGAGCTGCAGACCCGGAAGAATGCCGTCCTGGGGCTGGACTACGACATCACGCCCTGGTCGGAATCCGCCGAAGACCGGAAGATCCGCGATTTTGTAGCCGACTGCCTGTTTTCCCTGGAACCCCTGGAGGAATCCCTGCTTGATTTGCTGGACGCCGTCGGCAAGGGCTATGCTCTGTCGGAGATCCTCTGGGGATTCGACGGCTCCCGTGCAGTGATTGAACGCCTGGAGTGGATTCACGCCAAGAAAGCGGTCTTCTACGAACGAGGCGCTGATATTACAGCCCGGAGCTTCGAGGTTCCCCGGATACTCACGGAATCGGAGCCTGTTTACGGGGAGATTATGCCTCCCTTCAAGCTCGTCTATCATAGATACAAGGCCCGCTCAGGATATGATACCCGCGCGGGAGTGTTGCGGGTTTGCGCCTGGATGTACCTCTTCAAGAACTATGTATTGAAGGACTGGGTGGCCTTCGCCGAAGTCTTCGGCATGCCTCTGCGCCTGGGGAAATACGATCCGCTGGCAGGCAGGGACGAAAAGGACGCTCTGCTTGCCGCCGTCCGTTCCCTGGGTTCCGATGCAGCGGGGATCATTTCGAAGAATACGGAGATCGATTTTATTGAGTCCGCCAAGGCCACAGGGGCAGACAACCTCTACGATGCACTGGCGAATTTCTGCGATAAACAGATGTCCAAGGCCATTCTCGGCCAGACTGCGACGACGGAAGGCACCCCGGGCAGGCTGGGCAACGATGATGTCCAGGACAAGGTGCGCCATGACCTGGTGGTGGCCGACGCCGAAGCCCTGTGCAGGACGATCCGTTTTCAGATCATTCGCCCCCTGGTGGGGTGGAACTTCGGCTGGGACAAGCCCTTGCCGTGGTTCAAGATTTTCCATGAACAGCCGGAAGACCTCAAGACCGCCTCCGAAGTTTACGTCAACTTGAGCAAGATCGGTTTTTACCCCTCTGCCGAGCATGTGGCGGAAAAGTTCAAGATCCCGATGCCTCAGAAAGGGGAAACGATCCTGATGCCGCCGGAAAAGGCGGAGCCTCCGGCACCCGTAGCGAACAAAACGCCGGGAACTCGGGTCATCGCCGCCAAGGATGGAGCGACGGAAGCGGAAAAGGACGCCGCCGACCTGATCGCTGACCGTCTTGGCCGGGAAAGCATGGCCCTGACGGATGAATTCTTCCTGACGCCGCTCAAGCGGCTCGTGGAAAAGGCGGAAAGCCTGGAAGAGCTTCGGGACAGCATCCTGGATCTCTACAGCGGCATGGACCCGGCAGACCTCGGCGGCTTGATGGCGCAAGCCATGATGATCGCGGATATGGCGGGCCGGTATGAGGTCGGCGATGGCAATTGATCCAGCACTGTCAATAGTTTTTAAACTGCCTTTCCAGGAGCAGGAATCGTTCTTTAAAAACAAGCTGAACATCCCCACGGCCCGCTGGGACGATCTGTGGAAAGGTCAGCACGCCAGAGGATTCATGATCGCCGGGGCGATTAAGGCCGAGCTTCTTGCGGATTTCCGGACCGCCGTGGACAAGGCGATCAGCGACGGCGTCACCCTTCGGGATTTCCGCAAGGACTTCGACCGTATCGTGGCGAAGCACGGCTGGAGCTACAACGGTTCCCGCAACTGGCGCAGCGAAGTGATCTACTCCACGAACATCCGCACGGCCTACGCCGCCGGACGCTGGGCGCAGCTTACCGATCCGGACATGCTGAAGTTCTACGGCTTCCTGGTTTACCGCCACGGCGACAGCATCCATCCCCGCCCCCTGCATCAGTCCTGGGACGGCACGACGCTGCCGGCCAACGATCCCTGGTGGGATTCCCACTACGTCCCCAACGGCTGGGGATGCAAGTGCAAGGTCTTTGCCGCAGGAAAGGACGAATGGCAGGCCGCCCGCAAAAACGGCAAGGGCGAGGCCCCTCCTTCCCCTCTCGACCCGAAGACGGGCGAGCCGGTCGGGATCGACAAGGGCTGGGGCTACAACGTCGGCAAGGCGTCCGGGAAGGATTACCGGGTTTTGAGCGACAAGTTCGAGACGCTTCCCGCGGATATCGCCCGGAAATGGATGGACGAATTTCTGAAAGGCCCGACCTTCGAACGCTTCTTTGCCGGCAGGATTAAGGCTGATTTCCCGGTGGCGGTGCTGGGTGAACGGGAGCGCCGAATTCTGGGAGCGGTGTCGCAAACCGTTTGGCTGTCTGAAGAAAGCCTGCGGAAAAATCGGGGACTGATTGCCGGGAATCCCGGACATCCGGAGTTGACCCTGGCCGAATATCAACTGCTTCCGGAGATCGTCACGGACCGGGCGGAGGTCATTATAAAAGACGGCGCCACCACGATGGTGTTTGTCAAACTCGCCGGTCGTTTCTACCATGCGGCGATTAAGACCACGAAGAGCAGGGCGGACGTGTTTTTAACCTCCTTTCGAAGGGTAGACGATGTAAGGCGGGAAGTGGATAGGATCAAACGGAAAACAGGTGTCGTTGTGGTGAAGGATGAACTGTAAAAGGCTTCGGGTGGGGCCTCCCATTGAACCCCACATATCAGTCCGCCTGGCGGCGTCTTACGGCCGGGAGAATGTCACCGTGTCACCGAAGCCTTAATAAGAATATCAGCCCCTTGCGGTGAAAAGTCAAGGAGAAACGGCAGATGCCCGACATCACCATTCGAATCGACGACAAACCCGTCCTGGACGCCCTCAACCGCCTGTCCCGGAAAATGGGCGACCTTTCCCCGGTTCTCAGGGTGATCGGCGAGGAACTGGTGAAGTCCACGGAGTCGCGGTTCAACAGTCAGGGTCCTGCTCCCGACGGCGCCCGGTGGGCGGCGCTGTCCCCGGCCACCCTGAAACGGAAGAAGCATTCCAAGATTCTGACGGAGCTGGGGTACCTCCGGGGGAGCATCCATTCCCAGATGATCGGTACGCATGCCGTGGCTGTGGGGACGAACAGTGTTTACGGGGCGATTCATCAGCTCGGCGGAACTGCAGGAAGGGGCCGCAAGGTTCGCATCCCCGCCCGGCCCTATCTGGGGATCAGCCCGGAGGACAGCGGGCGGATTGCGGGGATCGTGGAACGGTATCTGGAGGGCAAGGTTTAATGCTTTTTCACTTAGCTTCTTAAGCCACACTTTAAGGGGTTCATTTTATGAAGAAAATGAACGTTGACCGTCCGGAAAAACGAAATCGGTGACAGACTGGAGGACCCTTTTGAGGTCTTTTGGCGGAAAAACGACGCTCAAATTTGCCCTGTAAGCGGTTATCTGTGTCAGGCGCGATCAAACCTTCGCGCGAAAAACGATCTCAAAATTTAAAGTATGTTTAAAGCTATTTCCGGGGAAATTGCAGTCTGAGTCAGGAGGGGTTTTGACGATGGGAGAGAAAATCCGGGTTCTTTTGAAGGAAATGACGGGAGTGCCCGGGGAATTCCAGGTACTGCCCGCGGGCAGGATCGACATGAAAGGTTACGGGTCGGCAACCCTGGACGAAGCCGGCGCGACGGAGATCATCGCCGAGTTCGCCAGACGCGGCCTGGATATGGTTATCGACTACGAGCACCAGACCTTGAAGGACAGCCAGGCCCCCGCGGCGGGATGGATCAAGGCGCTGACCTGGAAGGGCTCCGATGGACTCTGGGCGGTCGTGGACTGGACGCGGCAGGCGTCGAACTATCTGGCCAACAGGGAATACCGGTATTTTTCCCCGGTGGTGCTCATCGAGGAGGCGTCGGGACGGATTGTCGCCATGCTCAACGTGGCCCTGACCAACATGCCCCGGATCGACAACCTGAAGCCCCTGGTGGCGAAATGGAATTTAACCGGAGACGGGGAACCCGCCTCCCAAAACAAAGCGAAGGAGATTGTCATGATCGAAAAATTGAGGAAACTCCTCGGCCTGGCGGACGATGCCGGGGAAGACAAGGTTCTCGAAGCGGCGACCCTGGCCGTCAACACGGCGAAGGAGGCGGGCGGCAAGGGGGAAGTCGTCGCCTGCAGGGAAGTCCTGGAGGCCCTGGGAGCGAAAGAGAATGCAGACAGGGAAGAGGTGATCCGGATCGTCGCTTCCCTCAAGACCCCCGGTGACGTCGCCGTGCAGTTAAGCCACCAGGTGGCTGAGCTCACCCGGAAAATCGCCGAAATGAATCAACAGGATCTGATTGCCCTGTCCCTCAAGGAGGGGAAGACCTCTCCCGAAGAACTGGACAAGTGGGGGCGGGACCTGGCCCTGAAAAATCCGGATCAGTTCAAACTCATCGTCCTGTCCCGTCCCGCGGGAAGCGTCATCCCCGTGGAAGGGCTGCGCGTTCTGAAAGACTCCGATCCGGGGAAGATGGACGATGCACAGAAGAGCATCAACGCGATGATGGGCATCGATGAAGACACGTTCAAAAAATACAACCAGTAGCCCTGAGCGGGGGAAGGAGGAATAGCATGACTGCTTTAGCAGATGACAAGAAAACCGAATACCGGGAAGGCGTCGAGATTTCCATTCCTGTCGATGACGGAGACAAGATTTATGCCGGCGCGATGGTCTGCGCCAATGCCGACGGTTACGCCGTTCCCGGCGCCGATACGGCAGGGTTGATCTTCATGGGCATCGCCCGTGAACAGGCCGACAACGCATCCGGCCAGGACGGCGACATCAGTGTCCTGGTCCGTCGGCGCGGCCTGTTCAAGATGTCCTTTGCTACGGCGATTACCGAGGCCAACGTGGGAGACAGCGTCTATATTGCCGACGATCAGAATGTCGATCTGGTCGGGAACGTAACCAACGACATTTTCGCGGGAATTATTGCCGAATACATCGACACGACCCACGCCTGGGTGGACATCGAACCGGCCGTCCGGCAGTCGGATGCCGCCGCGCACATCGCCGACGGGAACGCCGCCCATGCAGCCAGCGCGATCTCCATTGCCGACGCGGGATCGTTCACCTCCCAGACCGAAGTGGAGGCGGCCCTGCAGGAGATTTACCAGCATCTGAAAAGCGCGAAGGGGATTATCGATATCCCGACCCCGTATTTCACGAATGCAGGCGTAGCCCTCGCCGCTTTTTCCGACGGCGACAGCGCCACTCCCGGATTCTGTGTCACGGAGAAGGGTCTGGGTATCCGCTGGAACAACCACGCCACGCCCGGCGCGGTGGGAACGAAGGTTATCGTTCCTCCCGACATGGATGTGACCGCGAACGCGGTTCTGCACGTCCTTGCCGCAAAGACCGGCGCAACGGTTGGCGACGCCACGAAGTTCACCATCGCGGCTTACAACAACGTGGTTGACGCGGCCTACGACGCGGATACCGACTTCGGTGGCGACACCAGCGCCATGACCGGTGACGCCACGGCCAAAACGGTCCAACACGAGACGCTCACCCTGGCCCTGGCCAACCTGGCAGCCTATCCGGCGGCGATGGAGTTGACCATCAAACCGAAGGACGGCACGCTCGGAACGGACGATGTGATCCTGCTGGCGGTCTGGATCGAATACAAGAAGAAGCTGCTGACGGCGTAACATGAACCATGAACCGGGAGAGAGCGCCGCTCTCTCCCGCAAACCGGAAAAGGAGTGCATGACATGATTGTCAATCAAGCGAATCTGCAGGGAATTTACAAATCCTTCAACACGATCTTCAACCAGGCATTCGATGCCGCCCCCAGCCAATGGCCCCTGGTGGCCATGCAGGTGCCGTCCACGGGGCGCAGCGTGGATTACAAATGGCTGGGCGATTTCCCCATGATGCGGGAGTGGCTCGGCGACCGGGTTTTAAAGGACCTGTCCGCCTTCAAGTACGAAATCACCAACAAGGACTATGAATCCACCATCGAGGTGGACCGCAACGATATCGACGACGATCAGATCGGCGTCTACACGCCCATGATTCAGGGGCTTGCCCAGGCCGCGAAAGTGCACCCGGACATCCTGGTCTTCGCCCTCCTCAAAGCGGGATTCGACACGGGATGTTTCGACGGACAGTATTTTTTCGACAGCGATCACAGCGTCAACGGCGCTTCCGTTTCCAACACCGGCGGTGGAGACGGAACTCCCTGGTATCTCCTCGATCTGTCCCGGCCCATCAAGCCCATCGTCCTGCAGATCAGGAAGCGCCCCCAGTTCGTCGCGATGGACAAACCGGACGACGAGAATGTCTTTATGCGGAAGAAGTTCCGTTACGGTGTGGATGACCGGAAAAATGTCGGCTACGGTCTGTGGCAGCTTGCCTACGGCAGCAAGCAGACCCTGGACGCGACAAACTATGCCGCGGCCCGGGCGGCCATGATGGCCTTCACCAACGACGAGGGCGTGCCGTTGGGCATTACGCCGACCCACCTGGTGGTCCCCCCGACGCTCGAATCCAACGGCCGGACCGTTGTGGAAGCGCAGTTCGACGCCAACGGGGCAAGCAACGTATGGTACAACACCGCGAAGCTGGTGGTTGTGCCCTGGCTGGCTTAGTCGACAACCAATAAACAGGCGGTGGCATGTCCCACCGCCTGAATTACAAGGAGAAGGACGATGATTCGTATCAGAAGCAAAAGGGACGGCTTCCGCAGATGCGGAATAGCTCACCCATCGATGACCGTTGAATATCCGGACGGCCGGTTTTCCAGGGAAGAACTGGCAGTGTTGAAAGCTGAGCCGATGCTGCTGGTGGAGGAAATCGAGGAGGAGGAAAATCCCGGTCCGGAAACAGAAACAGGGGGCGGGGGAGAGAAAAATCCCTCTGCCGGAGAAAACAGAAAAGAGCAGGTCAAAACCGGAAAGAAAGGTAAGACATCGTAATGGCTTACTGCACCCAGGAAGAGTTGGAACAGCTGGTTCCGGAACAGGATCTGATCCAGTTGACCGACGACGCGATCCCCCCCGCGGCGATCGACGCGGACAACGTGGCCCGCGCCATTGCCGATGCCGGGGAACTCATCGACGGCTATCTGCGGGAGCGCTATACGCTGCCTCTGGAGCCCGTTCCCGGTCTGCTCAACACCCTGGCCGCGGACATCGCAGTCTGGCGGCTCTACGCCCGGAGGGCGAACATCGACCCGATGGAGGGCGTCAAGGAACGGTACCGTAACGCCCTGAAGCTGCTGGAGCAGATCCGCGACGGCAAACTCGCTCTCGGGGTTGGGGCGCTGACCACCCCGGAGACAGGCGGCGGTTCCGCTGCCGTCTCCACACCGGGAAATCGCATCTTCACCCGCGTCACCCTGAAAGGATACTGAGATGCTCAGCGAAATCGAAGAGGCAATCGCCGCCCGGATCAAGGAGAAGCTCGCCGCCGCGGCGGGTTATGTGGCCGTGCAGCGGGGAACGGAAGGGATTCCGCAGCCGGCGGTCTATGTCTCCCTGGAAGAAGGGGCCTTCGAGAAGGTGTCCTCCGATTCGTTCCGCCAGACGGTGAAGGGGTATGTGGACATCGTTTTTTCCCATCTGGGAAACGAGGAGCAGCGCCGCCGGGGGATCTATCCGATCCTGGAAGGGATCGTCCAGACCCTCCTGCTCCAGACCCTGGGGCTGGGGATTGCCCCCCTGAGGCCGAAGGCCTTCCGGAACGTCACGTCGGAGGCCCTGCGGGCGAAAGGCCTGCTGGTTTATTCCCTGGAATTCGAGACGGGCTGCCATCTCCGGAAACTGGACGAGGAGGCGGCTGCCGATCTCCTGCGGGTGGGGCTGAACTATTACCTGCAGGATCCCGAGGACGACGAGGTGGCCGATGCAGCCGATCTGATCGGCGAACCGGCCCCCGAACCGGAGCCGTAACACCAACGATCATCTCATAAAAGGAGAAAGCTCATGAAAGTGCTGGCCAAACCGGGCGCGAAATGCCCGATGGAACACAAACCCCGGGCGTACATCACGGACTCCGTTCCCGTGGACGTTCCGGATTCGATCTATTATCGGCGGCTGCTCGCCGACGGCTCCCTGATTTTCGCGGGAGCGGACGCGGCCGTAGAACCGGGAGGTGAAAAGTAATGGCATCGGAAAACATTTCCTTTGATTCCATCCCCGCGTCCATCAGGAAACCGGGGAAGTATTTCGAGTACAACACCAAACTGGCCGTGCGCACCCTGCCGGCCAACAGGCAGCGCCTGCTCATTGTCGCCCAGCGGCTGAGCACCGGGTCGGTGGCGCAGAAAGTGCCGGCGCAGGTCTTCTCCGACTCGGAAGCGGCCGCGTATTTCGGCGAGGGCTCCATCGCCCACCTGATGGTCCGGGCGGCGATCAAGGCCTATCCCTATCTGGATCTTTCCGTCTGCGCCCTGGACGATTCGGCCACTAATCCCGTCGCCCGCGCGGAAACCCTGACCCTTGCCGGCCCGGCGACGACGTCGGGAGTCATTGCGCTTTCCGTCGGCAATGTCGTCATTGAAGTGGGCATCGCCACCGGGGATACGGCGGTCAAAATCGCCACGGCGATCAAGGCGGCCCTTGACGCCGGATATCCCGATCTGCCCTTCACGGTTTCCCAGGGAACCGCTCCCAACGACCACATCCTCACTTTCACGGCCAGGAACAAGGGAACCGTCGCCAATCAGGTGGACTTCGCCGCCGAGGCGACCGCATCCGGCGTGACGGCGGCTCTGGCCGAAACGACCCCCGGTTCCGTCGATCCCGACATCGACGACGCCCTGGAAGCGGTATTCGCCGAGGATTACACCCTCATTGCGACCCCATTCAACGATCAGACCTCCCTGACGGCCCTGCGGGATCATCTGGACAGCGTCTCCGGCCCGATGGAGCAGCGGCCCGCCGTTGGGATTTACGGATACGACGGGGTGCTCGCCGACTGCACGACCCTGGCGGGGAACATCAACTCCGGCCGCATCCTGTGCGCCTATCTCCGCGGAACGAAATCCCCCGCCTACGAGATTGCGGCGGCAATGGCGGCGGTCATGGCCTCCGAGGAAGACCCGGCGCGGCCCCTGAACACCCTGGAGTTAAAGAAGATCGCGGCGCCCCCCGTGGCCTCGCGCCTGTCCCGGACGGAGCAGGAAAGCCTCCTCTATAACGGCGTCACGCCCCTGGAAGTGGGGCCCGGAGAAAAGGTGCAGATCGTCCGGGCGATCACGACCTACATCCACGATCCCCAGGGCATCGATGACGTCTCCCTGCTGGATGTGACGACCATCCGCACCCTGGATTACGTGCGCAAGGCCTGCCGGGAACGGATCGCCCTGCGCTTCCCGCGGGAAAAGCTCTCTTCGAAGACCCCGGACAAGGTACGCGATCAGCTCCTCGACGTCCTCTATTCCCTGGAGTCGCTGGAAATCGTGGAGGAAGTGGACGCCAACGCCGCCGGTCTCGTGGTGGAACGGGATCTCCAGGACGTCAACCGCCTCGATGCGAAGATCCCCGTGGACGTCGTCAACGGCCTGCATGTCTTTGCCGGGCGCATCGATCTCTTGCTGTAAGGAGGGTTAAATCATGTCTGAACTGTTTGTATCCCGGGTGCTCCTGGAAGTGAACGGGCAGAGCGTGACGGACTTCGCGTCCGTCGAGGAAAACGAATACGAGGTTTACAAACCCGTGAACCTCATGAACGGGACGGGCCACTTCAAGACCACGGAACGCTATGGGCTGAAGCTGGACTACGTCGTCCCCGCCGACGGCGAGGAATTCGATTTCAACAGCGTGGCCGGCGGCGTGATCACCATCGACAAGCAGAACGGGAAGCGGACCACCTATACCGGCGTCTATGTCACCAAGATCGGCGCAGCCAAATACGGCGATGACAAGGAAGTCGTCAAGACCATCGAGTTTTCCGCGAAGGCCAGAAAGGAGAATTAGCCCATGCTGACGGAAAAGGGAAGTCTTCCCGTGGGGATTGAATACGCGGGGAAAGTGCACCGGGAGTTCGAAATCCGGGAGCAGCGGGTCCGTGACCTGGTGGCCGTCTACGACAACCCGGAAACGGCCAGACGGGCGGAAAGCAACGACGCATTCATGGGCTTGTGCATTCTGGCCGGCCAGGTCGTGTCCCTGGGGAGCCTCCCGGCGGAAGCGATCACGCCCGAGCTGATCATGGATATGGCGCAGGAGGATTTCAACGAACTGAGCGCGGCGGCGAAGCGGCTGGAGGAACGCCGCAAATCCTTTCGCGGCGAGGCGTAGGGACACGTACCGGAAGATCGTCGCCCTGCTGAAGCTGGGCGTCGATTATCCGTCGATTCTGGCCATGCCCCTCGGCGAGGCGGAGAACCTCCTGGAGGTCTGGCACGAGATGGTCAACCCGGAAGAGAAAAGGTCCGTGAAATACCGGGTGAAGAGGGATTGATACCACCATGACGAACATGAAGGTCTTCCTGGAACTGGTCGCAGATTCCCGCAGGATGAAAGACGGGATGAAACAGGGCGAACGCGCCATGTCCGGTTTTACGCACAAGGCGAAGGCGGAAATGGCGTCGCTCCGGAATGCCGTCGGCAGCCTCCAGGGCAGGCTTGCCGGGCTGGGCGTGTCGATTGGAGCGGGCGCCCTGATGTGGCAGTCGGCCAATCTGGACAAGTCTCTCACGCAGATCGGCCAGACGGCGGGCGCAACGGCCCTTCAGGTGCGGCAACTCCGCGGCGATCTGTTCCGGCTGGGAAAAGACTCCGGGCAGGATGTGGATAACCTCAAGGAAGGTTTCAATGTCCTGGTTCAGTCCGGACTGAACATGAAGGAAGCGAAGGCGACCCTGGAAGGGGTCAACACGGCGATGGCGGTCACCGGCTCCGAGGCCCGGACACTGGCCGGTGGTCTCACCGTGGCGTCAACGGCTTTTCAGTTCGATCTGGCCAAACCGGGGCTGGCCCTGGAACTGCTGGACAAGATGACCGTAGCGGGGCGGCTGGGGAATGCCGAACTGGAAAACCTGTCCGGTATTTTTGCCCGCGTGGGGGTCAACGCCGCCTCGGCGGGAATGAACTTTGACGCGACCCTGGCCTTTGTCGAGGCGCTCTCCCAGATCGAACGGGAGCCGGAGAAGCTGGCTACGCTGGCAGACAGCACTCTGCGCGTCTTCACCAATTTGAGATATATGGCGGAGGCCCAGAAGGCCACGGGCGTCCGCTTCTTCGATGCCGAGGGGCAGCGTCGGGACGCGATGGCCGTCCTGGAGGACATCCGGAAGAAATACAAGACGTTGACCACGGATGCCCAGCGGGCCGAATTCGTGCAGAAAGCCTTCGGAAAGGCGGATCTCGACACGATCAAGGGATTCAGAACCCTCTTGAGCGGGAACTCCCTGGACGACGTCCGCCGGTTTTCCCAGGAGATCGGCCAGGCGGGTGGGACACTGAAGCGGGACATGAAGGACGCCACGGCGAATCTCGTCGATCAGGCAGGCCGGTTGAAGGCTTCTCTGCGGGAAGCGGCGGACGGGTTTGCCGCTCCAGTCAACAAGGCCCTGGCGGATCTGATTGCCTGGAGCATGGCAGGCAAAAAGGACGGTGGACTGGGTCTGTCGGGCAAGGAGATGCTCGGCTATGGGGCAGGAATCAGCATCGCAACCATGCTGGCCGGTCGGTATGGCGGGAAGGCAATCGGGGGATTCCTGAAGAAACGGGCGGGAACGGCGGCGGGCATCGCTGAAGGAAAGGCCGTGCAGGCCGCCACGGGTGTGACGCCTGTCTTCGTGACGAACTGGCCGGGAGGATTCGGGGGAGCAGCCCTGGAGGCGGCAGGTGCGGGCGCGGTCGCCAGAACGGGCCTGGGAACCCTGAAAAAACTGGGAGGAAACGCCCTGAAATTCGCCCCGGCGGCGGGCGTCTGGGGACTGGGAGCGGGAACGTCAGCCCTGGCAGGCTACGGTGTCGGCAACCTGCTTAACCGGGGTCTCGGCTGGCTGTCCGGAAAGGCCAGCGGCGGAAAATACAAAGGGGAAGGCTGGCTGGGCGACATGCTTTACAGCCTGGTGCATAAGGAGAAAAAACAGGAAAACAAGATCAATCTCTCTATCCGGGTTGACCAGTACGGCCGGGTGATCACCAACTCGAACGACATGAATACGACACTGAACGTAAGCATGGCAAGGGGGGCCTTCTAATGGCCGCCGAACTGAACGTCGGAGTTCTGGCCGGCATTCCCCTGGAAATGGAGATGCTCGACGATTCCTTCGCCTGTGCCATCGCCCGGTACGCCTATCCCTTCGCCGACGGCGCGGATCTGGAGGACATGGGCCAGCGCGCCCGCATGGTGCGGGTGCGGGCGTACTTTTACGACAACGCCGAAAAGGACACCTACGATGACCATATCGCCCTGATCTCCCTCCTGTCCGACCGGAAGCTGGTGGATTTCGAACACCCGAAGTACGGCCTGATGAAAGGCAAGATCGAGGAGCTCAACGTCCGCCACGACGACCGTCAGCGGTGCGCCGAGGTGGACATCGCCTTTGTCGAACAGATGCGGGGAACCATCGAGCCCCTGACGCGGCCCGCGGTCCTGTCCACGGTGGAGGAGGCGTACATCGCCGGGCAGGAAGAACAGATCGCCGCCCTGCGGGAGGACCTTCTGGGGACGATCCCCGTCACGGATGCCGCCGTCCTGACGCAGATCCTCGATGCCGCCTCGACGATGCTCTCTCAGGTGCAGGGCTTTTCCGCGGATCTCCGCAACGTGGTGGGCGCGGTGGAAACTTTGCTCGGCACGGCGGAGGCGACCGTCGCCGATGTCACCAGTCCTGTCGATTCCCTTCAGTCCACGCTCACCTATGACCTGACAATCCCCGGCCGCATCACGGGCGGTCTGGCCGCGGCGCTGGAAAAGACCGCCCGTCTCTGCGATTCATTGCGTAACTATCCCGCCCGGTATGTGCAGAGCCTCGATCTGGCCATGAAGGATCTGGAGGACTCCTTCGACAATCCGGCCGGTTCTCTTTCCGGATCAGCGGAAACGGATGCCGGCAGTGTCATGGCATCCCACCTGCGGATTGCCTGCGCCCAGAGGATGGCCCTGGAAACGGCGCAGGTGTTCGAGGAGGATCAGACCGCCTTTACCGATCCGGACGATGCGGATGATTATGAGGTGCTGACGCTGCCGGAACTGGAGCAAACCCTCGCTGTCGCCCGCCGCCGTCTGGATGAGGCCGTGGAGGCGGCGCGGGAGATGGGGAGTCTCAAGGAGATGGCGAAAGCCCTGCTGGAGCATGTCAACGCCGTCCGGCTGGAGCGGGAAAAGATGAAAGCGGTGCTCCTGGACAATCCCCTCCCCCTGCATCTGGTCTGCCTGCGCTACGGCTTGCCCTGCAAGGATGCGGAGAGGCTGCTTAAGGTCAACCGGGGGATCCGGAACCCGAACTTCGCCTCCGGGGAGGTTCTTGTCTATGTCCGATAAGATCTCCCTCCGGATCGGGGACAAGGCTATCGAGCATTTCCTTTCCTACAGCATCGACACCGACCTCTACACGCCGGCGGACGCCTTCCGGATGGAGCTGTCCGCACCGGAAACACAGGTTGAGGCGGGGATGCGCTGCGAGGTCTGGGTCAACGATCAACGGGAGCTCACGGGTATCATCGACCGGGTGACCCGCCGGGTCACCGAGCACGGTCAGACCCTCTCCGTGGAGGGCCGCGACCTCATGGGGCTGCTCGTGGATTCCTGCTGCGAATCGTTTGTATCTGTTAAGAACAAGTCTCTCAGGGAGCTGGCCGCGCTGCTGCTGCGCGCGGTTCCCTACATCAACAGGAAGGCCGTCGTTTATCAGTCTGCCGCCTCCGGCAAGGCGAAAACCACGACGGATCTCCTCGATGAGCCGCAGACGATCACGCAGATCGAACCGGGGATGACCGTCTTCGAAGTGCTCAAGGCCGCCGCGGTATCCCGCGGCCTGCTCTTCTACTCCCTGCCCGACGGGACTCTTGTTTTCGGCAGGCCGAAGGCGAAAGGGGAACCGGCCTTTACGCTCCAGTTGACCCGGGATGGGAAGGGAAACAACGTCATCGAAAGCGAACTGGCGCAGGACATTTCCCGCCGCTGGTCGAAGATTACGGTGCTCGGACAGCGGCAGGGGCAGGACAGCTTCGGCGCGGACGCGACGGCGATCAGGACCGGAGCGTCCCGCACGGATTCAGAAATTTCCTTCTACAAGCCCTTTGTGCAGTGCAGCAACAACGACGGCGTTTCTCCGGCCCTGATGGCCAGACTGCTGATGGAGAAAGGGAGAAAGGAAGGCTGGCAGTACGGCGTCACGGTGGCCCGGCACTCCAGCAACGGAAAAAACTGGACGGTCAACGAACTGGCCCGCGTGACGGATGAGGTGCAGGGTCTGGACGGGGTGTATCTCATCTACGGAAGGACCTTCGAACTGGACAAGAATCTGGGGCCGACAACGCGGCTGAAGCTCGGCCGGGTAGGCCTTATATAAAGGAGACGACGTATGGGAATGATCCGCGGCATCGTGATATCTGTTCTGGAAGGCATGATCAAGCGGTTTTCCGCATCCGGTCGATCCGATGAAACGATCGAGGATCGGGAATATTTCCAGCATTACGGCTTCACCTCCCGACCGAAGACAGGCGCGGAGCTGATCATCGTCAACGAGGGCAATCACTACGTGGCCGTCGCTTCCGACGACCGCCGCTACCGGGTCGCCGTCGAGGACGGGGAAGTCTGCCTCTATACGGATGAAGGCGACAGGATCCACTTCAAGCGGAACAGGACCATCGAGATCGTCAGCGGCAACAGGCTCAAGGCGACCGTGGAAAATGACGTGGAAATCACCAGTAAAACGGCCCTGGTGACCGCGTCCGTCAGTTGTCAGGTGAACAGCCCCCTGATCAACCTGGGCGGCGACCGCGGCGGGTTGAAGGCGATCTGCGACGAGCGGCTGATCTCCTGGCTCGGTTCCCACACTCACGGCGGGGGATCAACCCCGGATCAATCCCTGACGGCGGCCGATGTCTGCACGGCCATCACGAAGGCGGGATAAAACGGGCATGCAATGGACTTCAAAATAGAAATCGACAATACGACCGGGCTGGCCGCCATGACGTTCGACAAGGCGGACACCATCATGAACAACGTCTGGCTTTCTCTGACGGTACAGCGGGGAAGTTTCTTCGCGAATCCGGGCTTCGGGTCCCGTCTGCACCTGCTTAAACGGGCGAAGCTCTCTGCCGCGACGGCGAGGCTCGCGGAGGATTACTGCCGGGAGGCCCTGCAATGGATGCTGGATTCAGGAAAGGCGACCGCGATTTCCGTAACCGCCGAGCGGGACAGGACGCAGAACATCAACCGGCTGAAGCTCCTGGTGGAGGTGGCCCCGGCCTCCGGGGAGCCCGTGGAATTTTCGGCCTTCGTAACCGTCGTGTGAGGACTTTTAAATGAATTTTCAACGCGATTTCAATGATCTTTTGAACGCCCTGCTTACGGACTGGCGAAACCAGTTCCCTGATGCCGACCTCTCCCAGGGGAGCCTGATTTACATGAAGTCCGCCTGCCTCGCCTCCGCCCTGTGGGGCCTTTACAAGTATCAGGAATGGATCTCGAAACAGATTTTTCCCGATACGGCGGAAACGAAATACCTGGAGCATCACGCCTGGGTGCGGGGTCTTTCCCGGCGTTCCGGAGAAACGGACGAGGAGCTGCTGGCGCGACTGCTGGAATACATCCGCCGGCCTCCGGCGGGCGGAAATAAATACGACTACCAGAAATGGGCGCTGGAAATCGACAATGTGGCGAATGCCTGGTGCATCCCTCTGAGTCAGGGACCGGGTACGGTGGACGTGATCATTGTCGCCGACGAAACAGTCACGGGTTCGGAAATCCCCAGCTCCCATGCCCTGACGGGGACAACCACGGCAATTACGGAAAACAAACTGGTGGACGGCGCCGCTGATTTTATGGCAACCGGCGACGGCGGACCGGTCCGGATCGGCGACATCGCCGTCAATGACGACACCGGCGGCCAGGCAGTAATTACAGCCGTGGACAACGCCACCCAGTTGACTCTGGATACGGACATTTTCAGCTCAATCGGCCAGTCCTACACCCTGAAGTCCCTGACGGCGCAGGTTGGAGAATACATCGACGACGTGCGGCCCGTGACGGTCTCCATCGTCCGCGTCCTGCCGACGGCGGTAACCCTTCAGGATGTCACAATGACCGTCACCGGAACCGTGAACAAAGAGGCTATCGCATCCGCAATCACATCCCTTTTGCGCAGCCTGGTTCCCGGGCAGACCCTGTATCTCAGCCGGCTGATCGCCATCGCCATTCAGGAGGGAGCGACCAACGCGGCGATATCCGCTCCGGCCGCCGACATGTCCCCCGGCCCGTACGAAATGCTCAGGCCGGGAACGATAACCGTATCATAATGAGGCTGAACAATGACCCATGAAGAGGCCCTGAATCTCCTGTTCCCCGTTCGATTGACGGGGGTGCATGCGAAGGACACGGCCAGGGAAGGCGCGGCCCTGGATGACGTGCAGATCTCGGCGGAGCGGCTCCTGACAGAAATGTTCCCCGATGTGGCCCATAGCCTGTTATCGGACTGGGAGCGGATCTGTGCCCTGATCCCCGATGCCGACGCTCCCCTGCAAGCCCGACGCAACGCCGTTCTGAAAAAACTGAGGGAGATCGGCGGATTGTCGCGCTCTTATTTCATCGATCTGGCTGCTTCCTACGGCTGGATCATTGCCATCGATGAACTGCTGCCTTTCATGGCGGGCTGGGGTCGCTGCGGCGATCCGCTCTATGAGGAGCAGGTCCGCTGGATCTGGCGGGTCAATGTCTCGGGCCAGGCTGCCTATTCGTTCCGGGCGGGATCATCCGTCGCCGGAGAACGTCTTTCCTGGTGGACACCCAACATAGAGCTGGAAACCCTTCTGGAGGAGCTGAAACCAGCCCATACGGTCGTGATCTTCAACTATGCATAGAGTGGAAACGCAAAACCCGGCGCTGCAGTTATTATTGAACACTATTGAACAATAAGGAGGAATTATGGCCAAAACAAATTTTGTGGACGGCAATCCCGCCGAGCAAATCGAAGGGACGATCGTCACCGCGGCGTTCCTCAACGCCCTGAACAACCACCGTCACCGGGGCCTGGCCGAGGACGGCGACGGCGCAATCGACTATGCCGCCGACACCGGATCGGCAGATGCATACGCGATAGCCCTGTCTCCGGCCCTGGCAGCCCATGTGACTGGAATGCCGATATCGTTTAAGGCGGCCAATGCCAACACGGGAGCGGCAACCCTCAATGTCGACGGGCTGGGCGCGGTTGCCGTTAAGAAAAAGGGCGGCGTGACACTCGTCGCCGGTGACATACCGGTCGATGGAATAGCAGTGGTTGCCTATGATGGCACCTGTTATCAACTGCTCAATCCGGCCTCAAGCTCATTGAAACAGATCCAATCCATCGCCGCATCGGTAGGCTCCAACGCCCTGTCGCTGACCTACAACGGCGGCACTTTGGATTTCAGGAACGCCACATTGGCCGGCGGCGCTCCCGTGACAGGCGTGGATGTATCCACAATTTCCCTTACTGTTCCTTCCGGGGCCACTTTGGGAACGGTTAACGCGGTCCAGGCCATGCTTGCCCTGGTAGTCCTTTACAATGGAGGCAGTCCTGCTCTTGGTGTCGTCAATATGCGTGGCGGTGTAAATCTCGATGAAACCACCTTATTGTCCACTACGGCAATCAGCGACGCCGCTGATTCCGCTGCTGTTGTTTATTCAACCAACGCGATCACCAACAGTCCTTTTAGAGTAGTTGGCTTCATTAACATCACGGAAGCGACGGCTGGAGCTTGGGCCACGGCTCCTACACTGATCCAGGGACATGGCGGTCAGGCTATGGCAGCAATGATGTCTTTGGGGTACGGCCAGACATGGCAGGTTTTCAGTGTTGGGGTGGATCGTTTAAATGGGACAACCTATTACAACACCACAGGTAGGCCAATAATTGTAAATGTGGCACAACACAGCGGTTCAGGAGTTATTGGGGTGACTCTGTCACCCACAGTTAATGGCGCAGCTCTTCCTCATTCATCTGCAAATGCGTCATTTTCATCTGCTTATGTATCATTTATTGTGCCAGCAGGGGCAGCATACAGTGTTGGTATTGTTGGTGCGGGTACTTGCTACTGGCAGGAGTTTCGTTAGGAGGGGATAATACATGCCATATTATAAAGATAAAAATTGGCTATACAATTCTTATATTATAAATGGCGTTTCCATTTTTGATATGGCGGATAATTCTGGTATTTCCCCAAATAGCATATTACAATGGCTTAAATATTATAAAATTCCTATATATCCAATAGATGATTCTTGTATTTATTTTTTATTATCAAAAGATACAAATAGAGTTAAAATAGGGTTTTCTACAAGATTATCTACTAGAATTAAAGATTTAATATTGATGAATGGATCAGATTTGGAATTGATTGCATATAAACTGGGCAGTCAATCAGATGAAGCAGAATTACACAGGGTTTTTATATCTGATAGATTATATGGAGAGTGGTTTAATTATTCGGCAAATATTAAAAATTATATAGAATCGTTAGAAATTGATAGTAACCAATTAATAAAAATGCAAAATATAATAACTGATATATATAAAAATCAACAATTTAAGATCCTTAGATCAACACATAGAAGTCAAGAATACAACAGATATAAAATAAAAACTATGATAAAAGATTGTCCTGGAATAACTATGTATAAAATAATGAAAATATTAGAACGAGATACTGGAGAATTTATAACAATTGGAAAAGTTCAAAATATTGTAAATTCATTGGAAGATAATAATACAATAATATCTGAATATAAAGATGGTAAACGATTATTATATGTGGTGTAAATATATGACATTTATAATAGATATGGAAAAAACGATATGGCGAAAAAATGGACGTATACAAAAACGTGGTCATCTTCCAAAAGAAGTATATATGATGGGACGAACAGCTTTTGGGTATGAAGGAATAGTAGGAAAATCTGTAGAAGTTGATCTATATGGAACGACATTATTATGTGATGAATGTAAATCTATAGTCAGATATAATAGAAATGGGCTTGCAGAATGTGAAAAGTGCGGACTAATACATTATCAATTTAGAAATCAGAAGAAAATTAGTGCTAAACTAAATATAGTTTCAGAATTTATAAATATAGATAAATATGGGTTTACATCTGAAGATAAAGATATATTAAACAAAATACGTAGATAATAGTATCATAAGCCGAAACTAATAAGGCGATAAGATAATATGTTTGAAATTAAAGGCGATAGATGGTTTAAATACAAGAAAGATAAATATAAAAACGGTAGACTTCCAAAAGAAGTCAGAATGATGGGACGTGGCGCATTCGGACATTCCACAAAAGTTAATACTCGATTGGATTCTGAATACGTCGAGTATACAGATGAGTATACCGGATTTGAATACGTGAGAAGTAAACCAGCGAAATGTGAAGAATGTGGATCACATCTTTATTATAATAATAATTATGAAGTTCAATGTGAGAAGTGCGGGTTAATTATTGGCGAGATCGACATTTATAATATGCAAGTAATAAAAAAGAAATATAAAAATGAAGAAATAGATGATGTCGATGATTACGGTCTAACGTTGGACGATTGGAAAAATATTAGGAAGTTGAGAAAGAAATCACGTTGATTGTATGTACAATTCTTATAATTGGCTATATGATAATTATGTGATTAAAAAAAGAAATCTATATGAAATATCACAAGAGTGGATTCGTCCCAAGGCATGTTATGTACATATGTACATATTACCATAAATAGGTAACGCTTGTGTACATAAGTTTATATGTACATATTTGCCAATGATCTATCATGGGACGAATTGTAGTAGAGCTAGATGAAGAGTTGGACGTGGCTTTCAGAAACGAAGTCGCTCGGAGGTTGGGAATGAAAAAAGGAAACATCAAAACCGCTCTCGAAGAAGCTATCCGCCTATGGATTGCACAAGACGATATTATGTAGGGGATGGCATTCAGTCGAAAACTAAATAAAGGTCGTCCCCTACACTAAACAACTGTGCCGAGAAGACCGTATAGGGTTGAAATAAGCTACCCGAAAAGAGGAAAGCCAAGGTATTTTCTTGCGAAGGATGTTATAGCACATGGAAGGAAATTAAAAGTAAAAAAATACATTTGCAGTGGTCGCGCTCCAACATTAGAAGAAGCGGAGCGGTTTAGAAGAGAATTCGCATATGAAATGGAATCGAAGGCCGCAGCAAAAAAGGCTAGTATAAGTAGCGCTTTTTATGAGTCGGATTATCTTTCACCAGAACAGATAGGATTTATTGAAGAAATAAGATATACGTATCTTGCTATGAAGGATTTATTAACAACAAATGAGTTAGAAGCATATGAAAAAAACTTTGAAGTGAAATATATACAGGGAACCACCTTCATCGAAGGAAATACCATGTCGCTGCCTGAAGCCAGGGATTTACTTTTAAGCGGCATCCAGCCGAAAGATAAAGTTCTTAGAGAAATAAACGAAGTTCAGAATTTTAAAAATGTCGCTAATTATAGAAATAAATATCGCGGAAAGGTAACATTAGATTTTATAAGAACTTTGCACGCTCTAATAATGTATAATATAGACGATGAATCCGCAGGATCTTTTCGAAGATCCGACGATATTTCAATTTTGGGATGTGATTTTAGGTTATGCCCATCTGAATTGATAGAATCGGAATTGAAACAGCTAATAACTCATTATTATAATAGACTAAGCTTAAATTATCATCCCTTCGAAGAAGCTGTATTATTTCATCATCGATTCGAGACTATTCACCCCTTCACAAATGGCAACGGTAGAGTTGGGAGAGAAGTTTTTAACTACATGCTGACGAAGGAAAAATATCCTAGATTGTTGTTTTTAGGAGATAATAGAGATATCTATCTTGATGCCCTTAGATGCGGAGACGATGACGATTATGCTGGTATGGTTTCAATTTTCGCCGGACTCATCCGAGATCAAAGACTTGAAGTTTTAAGGGAGAATTTGAAGAAAGTGGTGATGCCTGTAGAAAAGAGGGGGCAAGTCAGGCTTACAGACTTCTGTTAGATGTGTACACTGTGCAATTTTCATATTTTGTTATTTCGTAACGTGAATCGCATTGAAAATCATATCTGACACCACGATTGCACCACCACGAACGAACACCCAAGGATGCAACAGAACCTTCAAGGATTTAGTTTATATAGAAGTTCAAACAATCATTAGTTCCTAAATTGGTATCGTAATTGAGGCAAATCATGGCTGGACAATTCGGTGGCACACCCATATACATTCTCAGAGAAGGCAGTCGACGGACTGCCGGTAGAGACGCACAGAGATCGAATATCATGGCGGCCAAGGCAGTTTCTGGCGCTGTAAGGACCACTCTAGGTCCCAAGGGCATGGACAAAATGCTGGTGGACACCCTTGGAGACGTTGTTATCACCAACGACGGCGTCACCATCCTCAAAGAGATGGACATTGAGCATCCTGCAGCCAAGATGATGGTGGAGATCGCCAAAACCCAGGATCAGGAAGTGGGGGACGGTACCACCACCGCTGTTGTGCTGGCAGGAGAGCTGCTCAAGCAAGCGGAGGGGTTGCTGGAGCAGGAGATTCATCCAACGGTGATCGCGGCAGGCTACAGGGCTGCGGCCGAAAAGTCCATGGAAATTCTCCAGGGTCTAGCTGTAACCGTCTCCGCAGAAGATGAGGATCTTCTGAGGAAGATAGCCGTCACGGCCATGACCGGTAAGGGCTCTCAATCGGCCCGTGATGAGTTAGCAGTGATGGCCGTTGAGGCGGTCAGATCGGTTGTAGACGAAGACGGGACCGTCGATACCGACAATATCACCGTGGAGAAGAAGGTCGGCGGCAGCATTACAGACTCGGTGCTCGTGAGGGGAGTGGTCATCGATAAAGAAAGGCTCCAGCCGAGCATGCCAAAGTCGGTCACCGATGCCAAGATCGCCCTCATCAACGCAGCCGTGGAGATCGAGAAGACGGAGATCGATGCCAAGATTCAGATAACTTCTCCAAACCAGCTCCAGGCGTTCCTGGACCAGGAAGAGACGACGCTCAAGGGCATGGTCGATAAGATCGTCGCCTCTGGAGCCAACGTCCTCTTCGTCCAGAAGGGGATAGATGATCTCGCCCAGCATTTCCTGGCCAAGGCCGGGATCTACACCGTCCGCCGCGTTAAGAAGAGCGACATGGAGAAGCTCGCACGCGCTACAGGCGGAAAGGTCATCACCAGCATTCACGATATCGACAAAGACGACCTTGGCAAGGCGGGCCTGGTTGAGGAGAGGAAGGTCAGCGACGAGAAGATGACCTTCGTCGAAGGTTGCGAGAACCCCAAGTCTGTATCCATCATCTTGCGCGGTGGAACTGAGCATGTCGTCGATGAGCTGGACCGGGCGATGGAGGACGCGCTTCGCGTTGTGGGGGTCGCTTTGGAGGACAAGACGCTTGTCCCCGGGGGCGGTGCTCCCGAGGTGGATCTGGCCCTCCGGCTTCGGGCGTTCGCGTCCACCGTAGGAGGGCGCGAGCAGCTGGCCATCGAGTCCTTCGCCGATGCGATGGAGGTCATTCCCAAGACCCTGGCCGAGAACGCCGGTTTAGACCAGATCGATTCTCTCATGGCGCTCCGCAGCGCCCACGAGACGGGGATGAAGAACTCAGGCCTGAATATGGAGACCGGCGAGCCCGTCGACATGCTGAAACAGGGCGTCCTTGAGCCGATCAGAGTAAAGACTCAGGCGATCAACTCAGCGACCGAGGCCGCTGTCATGATCCTCAGGATCGATGACGTCATTGCCTCCAAGTCTGGGCCGGGAGGCACGGGCGAAATGCCCGGCGGCATGGGTGGCATGGGCGGAGAGGACTTCGAGTAAGTCCCAACCCCCATCTTCCGCGACAAAGAAGGAAAGCAGGGAAATGGATAGAAGCAATCTGTTAGAGTTCTTAAGGAAGAGCTGGCCGGAGAAGTTCGCACCGGAAGAAGAGATATTCAGCCATATACATGCTGGAGATAAGATCTTCATAGGCACGGGCTGCGGCGAACCTCAGTATCTGGTCCAGGCGCTGGTGAACTTTGTCAGCAGGAACCCCAAAGCTTTTTTCGGCATCGAGCTTATACACGTTTGGACCCTGGGAACCGCCCCCTACATAGACGAAAAGTTCCGTGATAACTTCCGGATCGACTCGTTCTTCATCAGCGAAGGGACGCGAAACGCGATCAACCGGGGAGCTGCAGACTACACGCCGGTATCTCTTTCCGCCGTTCCCGGCCTGATCAGAAGGGAGATTATACCGATAGATGTAGCGTTAATACAGACGTCACCTCCCGATAAACACGGCTATATGAGCCTGGGTATAAGCGTGGATATCGTAAAGGCCGCCGCCCAGAAGGCGTCATTGATCGTCGCCCAGACCAACTCTCATATGCCCCGGACTCAGGGTGACGGATTCATAAATATAAAAGATGTGGATTTCATCATTCATCGGGATGAACCGTTGCTGGAGTACGAGGTAGAAGATCCGGGGGAGATCATCAAATCGATTGGAAAGTATGTCGCCCGGATAGTTGAGGATGGGTCCACATTACAGGTCGGATACGGCATCATACCCAACGCCGTCGTCTCATACCTGGATGAGAATAAGCATCTTGGGGTGCACACCGAGCTCTTGAGCGATGGTATCATCGATCTGATGAAGATGGGCGTCGTTGATAATTCTGAGAAGTCTATCGACACGGGCAAGACTGTGGCATCCTATTGCATGGGCAAGAAGGAGAGCTACGAGTTTTTGGATGAGAATCCTGCCATCGAGTTCAAAACGATCGATTATGTGAACAGCCCGTTGATCATCGCGAAGAACAAGTTGATGACTGCCATCAACAGCGCAATGGAGATAGATCTGACCGGCCAGGTCACCGCTGAATCCCTCGCCGGGACCTTCTACTTCGGCGTCGGGGGGCAGGCGGATTTCATGAGGGGCGCCGCCCTTGCGCCGGGCGGCAAGAGCATCCTGGCCCTTCCATCAACGGCCGTCAACGACACCATATCCAGGATAGTGCCATCTCTCCGGGAGGGGACGGGCGTGACGCTGACCCGCGGGGATGTCCACTATGTAGTGACTGAGTATGGGATAGCATATCTCCACGGCAAGAACATCAGGGAACGGGCCATGGATCTGATCGCCATCGCCCATCCCAAGTTCAGGCCGCAGCTCATCGAAGAGGCGAAGAAGCGCCTCCTCATCTACAAAGATCAGGCCTTCGTGCCCGGGGTGAATGGCGTATACCCGGCAGCTCTGGAGACGTTCAGGACGACGAGGACCGGGCTCAAGATCCTCCTCCGGCCCGTCAAGATGGGGGATGAGCCTTTGATGAAGGATTTTTTCTATGCTCTCTCCAATGACAGCATGTACCGGAGGTTCATGTCCGTCAGGATGGACATGCCCCATGAGCGGCTGCAGGAGTTCGGGATAGTCGATTATGCCAACCGCATGATGATCCTGGCTGTGGTCGAGGGTGATAGCAGAGAGACCATCGCCGCGATCGGACAGTATGAGATAAATGATAAGATGCATAACGGCGAGGTCGCCCTTGTGGTGAAGGACGAGTACCAGAATATGGGCGTAGGCCACGATCTCCTCACTTATCTCACCCGTCTGGCCCGGGGGCGGGGGCTATTGGGATTCACCGCCGAGGTCCTGGTCGAGAACGAGCCGATGCTGAATCTCTTTAAAAAGATGGGATTCGATACCGAGAAGAAGAGCGAAGATGGGGTCTATGAGATGCGGATGACGTTTAGAGATCTTGAGGGTTAGCTTCCTCGTCTCCTCTTCTCCTCATCCGCGACAAGATCGGCTCGGGACGGATGCTGAGGATCGAGGATCACCGGTCTTTTTGCTCAAGCCTGCCGACGCCTCTGAAATCGATCAGAGGATTGGAGTCGACGGGATCGGGAGATGAGGATGTCAGGATCTCTCCGAGGTAGACCTCTTTTCCCTTATGAAACTCTGCGAAGATCGGCTCGTTTATCGGGATCGGCCTGGACTTCGCCTGCACCTCCATCATGGCACGGAGGTCCGTCTGAGAGATGATCGCTTTGCCGTGCCAGCTCTCTTCTCCGCCGTCCGGTCTCTCCTGCTCTATCATCCAGTATTTCAGGGATACGGGAAGATCGTCCCATACCAGGCGACCCTCGCGGCCGATTATCTTCGAAATTGACATATTGGATCCGTTATGTCTGCATAATCATAAAGATGATCGTATTTTTGAGAGGGTGAAGGGGTGATCTCTGGGATCGGCGATGGGGCCGTAGCCCTCCTCCCCCAGGTCTGGAGCGGCTGGACAGAAACCAGGACCGGGGGAGATCGAGCCCGCCACCGCCATGATGAACGTCGCCATCATGATAACGGTGGGGACCACCCGCCGCGATTTCGGCCTGCGGCGATCGGCGCGTCCTCCTCCGACTGAACGCGATCTGCTGAGGCGGGGAAGGTGGCCCCGGGCGGGCGGCGCCGCGCCGCTGCCGCCCGATCACGCCGCATCCAATCCCCCTCTTTCGAGCCCCACCCGCCGGTTCAGAGGGCCCTTCCCGCGGCCCTCGCCTTCTCCAGGAGGTCTCTCCTCGCCAGGACCGCGTCCGGCGCGCCGCCGTTCACCATCCGGATGATATCGACGACCTCAAAGCCCAGAAACTTTAGAACCTCGGCGAAGTCGTCGGCGGCCTTCTCGAAGGCCGAAAGGTCGGGATTACCCTGGCTGGTGACGATCACCGCCTTCTTTCCGGGCGCCAGGCGAGAGTTGAACCCCGGGTCTATGAAGGAGTACATCCGGTCCTCCATCAGCTTGAACTGGCCAGAGAAGAGGAAGAAGTAAATCGGCGAGCCGAAGACGACGGCGTCGGCCTCCCTTATATCCTCCAAAAGGCCCGTGAGGTCGTCGTCGATCTTGCACTCATCGGCGGTCTTGCAGTGGTTGCACCCCTGGCAGCCGGAGTAGTTCATCTCGTTGAGGATGTACTTCTCGGTCTGGTAGCCCGCCTCCTCGGCCCCGTCCAATACCTCCTGGACGAGCCTGTCGACGTTACCGTTCTTTCTCGGACTTCCTACGATTCCTATTGCTTTCGTTGCTTATTCCCTCCCAGGATCTAATAGAGCTCAGAGAGAGCTCAGAGTCGATTCCGAAGTTCTTGATTATAAGATATTTAATGATAACTGTTGATCAAAACATTAAGTATTGCGCGAGGCTGCAAGAAGGGCGCCTCTGCGATCGTGGGGGCGAGGGGAGAGGCTGGATGGGCGGGACCGCAGGAGGTAGCTAGGGGATCAATAGGCGATAGGATCAGTCAACTTCTCTGTAAAAACGCCTGCGTCGAAGGCCCTTGGCCTCGTATCGTCTGCCCCGTCCCCTCACGCTCTTTACTTTGTCGACACGATCTTTATCACGTCCCCGGCCGAGAGCTCGTGCTTCTCCCCGAGCCTCATCTTCGTCCGCGCGTCCAGGGCGAAGAGGAAGCTCTCCCCGATGTCGGTATGAATCCGGTAGGCGAGGTCCTTCGTCGTCGAGCCCCGCTTCATCAGGTAGGCGTCCGGCAGGACGACGCCGTTCCGGTCGGTCCACTTCCCCTCGTCCTCCACCGGGAAGACGGGTATGTATTCGAGAAGCTCGAAGACCGCCCGGTCGAGGCACTCCTGGACCCCGGTCCCTCCGATCGCCTTCAGGATCGCCCGGATCTTCTCCAGCCCCGCCTTCTGGGGGCCGGAAAGGTCCTTCAGGAGCTCGAAGTCCGCGTCCCCCGGTCGGTATCGGATCGCGCCGCTTTTGTCCGCCATCCGGAGGGCGACCTCGGCGGCGGCGCTGGTGGGGACGACGATCTCTTTCAGGGCCGCGAGGCGGGCTACGAACTCCGGGGGCGCGATGTCCACCTTGTTCGCAGCGATGATCATCGGCTTACTGGCGTCCCGGAGGAGCTCCGCGAACCTCTTCAGGTCGTCCTCGCCCCATCTCGCGGGGTCGCTCTTCATCGTCGCGAGGGCCCAGCGGACGTGGTTGTCGGCGACCCCGGCGCCGGCGAGCTGCTCGGTGATGAGGGGCTCGACCTTGATCCCCTCGGCCCGGACCCGCCTCATCAGCCTCTCCCAGTTTCTGTTTAAGATGCCGAAGAGCCACATCCCGATCTCGCGCTTGAGAAACTCGACGTCCGTCAGGGGGTCGTGTTTTCCGACGCCGACGGGGTTACCCTCCGCGTCGGCGGAGCCGGAGGCGTCCAGGACGTGGATGACCGCCTCGGCGACCCGGAGGCTGTCGAGGAACTCGTTACCGAGGCCCTTGCCGAGGTGGGCGTCGGGGACGAGCCCCGCCACGTCGATCAGCTCCACGGGGACGTACCTCACCCCGTCCCGGCACCTGCCGCACTCCGTCGCGAGCTCGCGGCAGGGGCAGGGGACCCTGACGTAGGAGACCCCGTGGTTCGCATCTATGGTGGTGAAGGGGTAGTTTGCTATCTCCACCTCGGCGAGGGTCGCCGCCTTGAAGAAGGTGGACTTCCCGGCGTTGGGCTTTCCCGCGAGCCCCACTGATAACATCGGATCGCATCCTCCCTATCGGCTCTGGTTGCTGACTACTGGTATCTACTGCCATCTCTTCAATCTGCTGCTTTCTGAGCCCTCTCTATCGGCTCGTTTCATCTCCGGATGTTGACGGGGACGCCGCGGCTGAGGAGCTCCGCCCTCTTGGCCGAAAACCGCTCCTCCTTCCCTTTCGCGAGCCTTCCGGCGAGGGCGAGCCCCTTCTCGGAGGCGGCCGCCTCCTCGATCGCCCCCGCCGCCAGGGCGGATTCGTAGACCTTGGCGCCTGCGTCGGTCCTGGTGAGGACCGTCGACCAGCCCGCCCTCGACCCGACGGAACCGACGGAGACGTCGGCGAGCTCCGCGGCGAAGTCGAAGCAAGGGCCGCACCCCTTCCAGACGTAGTCGTCGGTCTCCTCCAGGGGGACCTCCTGGGCGCCTCTCCGGGAGAGGACCCGGAACATCCCCTTCTGGATCTCGAACTTATCGACCTCTTCGGCCTTGAACCCGAACTTCCCCTCGACGAGGTGGGGGAAGAGGAGCTCGTGCTCGAAGTTTTCCATACAGAAGAGCCCCACCAGAAGGGCTATCTTCTCCTGGCCGAACGCGTAGGGCTCCTCCAGGAGCTGGACCTTCCTCAGGGCCTGGATCTGACACGGAGTTCCGACAAAGCCTATCTTCTTCTTCCCCATGTCCATCGCCATCTGGACGCCGGTGACGGTCGGGGTTATGGTGTACTTCGTCCCGGCGGCGGCGGCGATCTCCTCGGCGGTAGTCGCCACCTTCGGAATGCCCCTCCACTTATCGTCCCTGTCGGTGACGACGGCGCAGTCGATGATCCCGGCCTCCAGGGCCCCGATCAGGAGGGCCGTCGCGACCCCGCCGTCCTGGGCCCTCGCCCCGGCCTTTACCGCCCGGGCGGAGGCCGCCTTCCTGTAGATCCCCAGGGGCTCGTCCTCCCGCCGCTCCCTCCCGAAGACCCTCTTCGCCATCCCCGGCATGTCGAGCATCGTCCGGGGACAATAAGCATAGCAGAGGCCGCAGAGGGGGTCGTAATCGACGAGCTCGGGGCGGTTCCCCTCTCTATCGATCTTGGGGCAGAAGGCGATGCAGTTTCCGCAGTAGCAGCAGAGCTCCTTCTTGATGACGTCGTGTTCCAGCTCCCCAAATCCGTACTCCAGATAAGTGGGCTCGGGATACTTCTCCTTTGCAGCCATGATCATCTCTCCAAAAGCTAGGTGCGTAGTTGACGGCCGATTAGCCTAAAGCTTTTATGGTATCTGGGGTCCTCGACGGTCATGATCCTCGGCCTAGACGTCGGCGGAGCGAACACCAAAGCCGCCAGCTCCGACGGTTCGTTCACCAAAATCGAGTACATGCCCCTCTGGAAAGAGGCGCCCCTGGAGCCCTTCCTCTGCCGTTTGTCGGCGGCGGCGAGGCCGGAGGCCGTCGGCGTCGTCATGACGGGGGAGCTCGCCGACTCTTTCCCGGACAAGAGGTCCGGGATCCTCTTCATAAAGGGGGCTGTCGAGAGGTCCTTCTCCTGCCCCGTCCGCTTCTGGGGTGTATCGGGCTTTGAATGGCGCGACCTGGCCGATCTAGCCGCAGCCAACTGGTCCGCCTCGGCCGCCCTCATCTCCGAGGAGGTCGGCGACGGCATCTTTGCCGACATGGGATCGACCACCACCGACCTGATACCGATAAAGGCCGGGCCGAGGGCCGCAAAGACCGACTTTTTGCGGCTCGCCCGGGGGGAGCTGATCTACGTGGGGCTTCTCAGGACGAACCTCGCCGCCCTCCTCGGAGAGGTGGAGGTCGACGGCAAGAGGGTCCCCCTCTCCTCTGAGCTCTTTGCGATAGCTGCCGACGCCCATCTCGTCTTGGGCGAGATCTCCGAGGGCGAGTACACCGTCGAGACCCCCGATGGCGGCGGAAAGGATCGAGATTCGGCTGGGAGGCGGCTCGCCCGGACCGTCTGCGCCGACCCCGAGGAGATCGGCTCTGAGGGCGTCGAGGCGATCGCCCACCAGGCTAGGGCCCGCCAGCTCGAGCTTCTGAAGGAGGGGATCCGCCGATTGGCGGAGGAGCACGCCCTCGATCTCGTCGTCGCCGCCGGGATCGGCGAGGGGTTGATCGGGGAGGCAGCTCGCAGCCTCGACCTCGATTGTTTACGCCTCTCGGAAAAGTATGGAAGATCGGTATCCGACCTCTTCCCCGCCTATGCCGTCGCCCGTCTCTTGGAGGTTGAGTTAGGGGGACGATAGCGTTCCTCCACCCCAGGAGGGGGCCCCCAGAGGTGGGGGGGGCGTTTCACCCCCCGAACCCGTGGGCGAGGTAGGGGGCGAGGATGATGAAGAGGAGGGACGAGAAGATCAGCCAGGCCATCGCCGCCACCACTGCCTGGGTCATCCTCTCCGCCCTCGCCTCGCTTTTGAAGATCGCCGCGAGGGCCATGGTGAGGAGGTCCCTGAAGATGTGGCCTCCATCGAGGGGGACCGCCGGGAGGCAGTTGAAGAGGCCAGCGTAGAGGTTGATCAGCCCGACCCAGAAGAGGAGGTTAGCGATCCAGAAGATCCTCTCCCCCAGGGGCTCCGCCCACCCTTTAGGCTCGAAGAGGTGGGTGATCCACCCCGAGAAACCGGGAAAGCCCATCTCGGTGAAGCCGGCGATCCCCGAGAAGGGGAGGCCCATCAGGGACAAGAGGCCGAAGAGGCCGGACCGGGGCATCTCCCGGAGGGCCGATAGGAAGGGTCCCGCAGGAAACTCCTGGAAGGTGGCGCCGTCCAGGTACACCCCGTTCGCCGAGACCCCGGAGAACCCTACGCCCAGAAACCCCGTCCCTGAGCCGTCGGGGTTCGCCCTCAGGTTGACGATCTCCTCGCCCCTGTTCGTCCCCAGGGTGACGATATCTCCCTCCGAGGTCGAGTTCATAAAGGATCTGAAGGCCTCCCAGTCCGGCGTCGGGACCCCATCGATCTCGGAGATGGCGACCCCTGAGACCATCCCCGCCTCCGCTGCCGCCGACTCATCGAATACGTAGGAGACGACGACGCTCCGGTGGAACGGACCCCGGAATTCCGTCTCGACGATCTCCTCGCCCCGGAGGAGCTTCAGGCCGAAAAGCTCCCCCTCCATCGCTGCGAGGTCCTCGATCCCATCGATCCGGACGCCATCGGCCTCGAGGAGGATCATCTGCCTCTCAAAGCCAGCGGCATCGGCGGCAGAGCCCGGGACGACGTCCACCACCACGACCCTATCGAGGGGGGCGATAGCCCCTATCACCGGCCCGAAGAAGAGGGCCAACGCCAGGGCCGCCACGACGAAGTTCGCCACCACCCCGGCGGAGAGGATCCTGACCCGAGCGGCCCGGGTCGCCTTCCCTCCCTTATCGGGCGATCCGAAGAGCTCCTCCTCGTCGGGCTCGACGAAAGCCGCCACCGGCGCCGCAAGAAGGGCAACCCCCATCGACTTGACCCGGATCCCCTCAGCCCTGCAGAGGATCCCGTGGGAGAACTCGTGGACCGCCATCGTCACGAAGAGGGCGATCCAGCCCCACCAGAGGGGTATGAACTGGTTTATCCCCGGTATCAGAAGGACGTTCCTCGGGGCGGTGTAGACGGAGGGCTCCGGAGGCGTCCGCATCACCTCCAGGGTCATGACGAGGAAGAAGGCCAGAAACGACGCCATCCCCAGGACGACGAGGGGAATCCCGGCCGTTATCGAGAGCTTCCAGAGCCTCCTGGGGCTGCTCAGCCGATCGATGAGGGTGAGCCACCTCGTGGTCCTGATCATGATGACGGGGCCCCAGCTACCTATCTTCAGCCCCCAGATCCTCTCCATCCGGCTCAGCCGTTTGGCCAGGAGCCAGTGGAGGTTCAGGCCCAGGACCGCGATCAAAAGCCAGTCGTAGACGTTCAGCTCCAAATTTGAGAACAACGGTTCGTCCTCCGGCGTCGGGGTATTATGAGGCCTCTTTGATTCCGGCAAGACATATATAACCTCATGGCAGATCGGCGGCCGTGAAGTACGAGCCGTTCAGGGCCCTGAGGTTCGCCGGCGGCGATCTCTTCGAGATCGAGGAACAGATGCCAAAAGAGGTCGAGCTCGAGATCTTCGCCAACGGCGACTTCGTCGGCCGGGCCACCATCACCCCCTCCCAGACTCGGGAGTTTGTGGCGGGCCACCTCCGGTACCTGGGTCTGATCGCCGACCGCTCTGAGATCTCGCGCCTTTTGGTCGAGGGCGGGAGGGCGGAGGTGAAGATAGCTCCCGGACCCGGGACGGCCGCCGGGATTGAGGCGGGCAAGGCCGCCACGGCATCCCGAAGGCAGAAAGCAGAGGCTTCCGGTGGGGCCGCGAGATCCGATGGGGCCACCAGAGCCGGATGGATCCTCGCAAACCTCGGTTCCACCCTCGGATCGGAACTTTATAAGAAGACGGGCGGGACTCACACCTCCTCTCTCTGCTCCGGCGAGGAGATCCTGGCGACCGCCGAGGACGTCGGCAGGCTCAACACCCTCGACAAGGTCTTCGGATGGGCCGTCCTCCAGGATATCGATCTGGAGCGGTGTTACGCCGTCACCTCCGGGAGGATCACGGGGAGGACCGTCGATAAGGCCTCGAAGTTCGGCGTCCCGATCGTCGCCTCCAAGGGGGCGGTCACCACCCTCGCCGTCGAGATGGCTGAGGAGATGGGCATGACCCTGGTGGGCTTCGCCCGCCAGGGGAGGATGAACGTCTACGCTGGAAGGTATAGGGTCACCCTGTGATCAGAGGTCGACGATGCTGGACCTGACCAGCTCCTGGTTCTTCTTCTCCAGGTAGCCGTAGACGGCCCCGTGGGGGGCGCCGTCGATCAGCATCTCTATGGCGGTTCGAGCGATCCGGATCTGGTCGGGGTTTCCTATGACCCCGATGGTCTTGCCGTAGACCGAGATCCCGACGCCCGTCAGCTTCTCGGTGATCTCCCGGGTCCTCCCATCTTTGCCTATTATCCTCCCCTTTATCCTCGCCATGTCGCTTTTGGTGTTGAAGGCCCGGGAGAGGTCGATGACGTCGAGCATCAAAAGTTCGTCCTCCAGGAGCGGAAAGGCCCTCTCGGGGGAGAACCCCCTGCCTATGGCCCGGACGACCTCGGAGAGGCGCATCGCCATGACGGGATCCTCTCCGGCGGTGACCTCCACGGCGCCGGTCTCGCTGTCGATGTCGAGGATGGCGCCGGTCTTCTCCTCTAACATGGCCTTCACCGATCCCGAAGGACCCACCAGGGCCCCTATTCTGTCGGCTGGAATCTTGATGTGCATGAATATCCGTCTCCGCGAAAGCGTTCCCTGATAGTTTTTATGATATAATAGTCAACCGCCCCGGCCGGCTCGGATCTGCTCTCGGATCGCCTCCTCCGAGCCGATCCCGTACCTCTTTTTGAAGAATCGGGCGATGTTTGATATGTCCCTCTCCAGAAAGCTCCTGGCCATGGGGTGGTCCAGGGTCACCGACTGGCCCATGTCGATGATGACCGGCTCTCCCCGGCGGTAGAGGATGTTGAACTCGCTCAGGTCGGCGTGGACGAGGTTCGCCTTATTGTAGAGGTGGGAGACGTACTCGGATATCCTCTCGAAGGCGACCTTCGCCTCCTCCGGCTCCAGGAGGACTTCTTTGATCTGGTGGGCCGGGGCGTCTCCTTCGGCCACCATCTCCATGACCAGGATGTTCTCTCTCATGGCGATGGGATGGGGAACCCTCACCCCCACCTCCTCGGCCCTCTTGAGGTTTCTAAACTCCTTCTTCGTCCAGGCGACGACGACCGCCCTCTTCGTCCCCTTGATGTTCCCAAACCTGGGGTCTCCGAGGAGATAGTTCTGCATCGCCTTGAAGTTGCTGGTATTGATCCTGTAAATCTTGATGGCGAGGTCGGACCCGTCCTCGCCCTTGGCACGGAAGATGTTCGCCTCCTTTCCGGTGCTGACAGGCCCCCCTAGAGAGGAGATCACCCCCCTGCTCGCGAGGGCGTAGAGGTCCATCAGGGCGCGCCGGTCGAAGACCTCGTCTTGCACTTTGAAGTCGTCAGAATCTTTGATCCTCTCCCGCGAGAGGTCGATCTTCGCCTCGAACTGTCTGAGCTTCCTCGATTCCTCGTTCATGCCTACCTTTTGAGGAAGCCCTTCCGCTCCAGGTAATCAACCTGAGGCCCGGTATATCTCCACACTACGTCGGCCTTCTCGTCCTGAAACTCCCAGGGGATGACGATGACCACGTCGCCCTCCCGGATCCATATCCTCTTCTTCATCTTGCCGGGTATCCTCGCCATCCTCTCCTTGCCGTCTAGGCACCTCACCTTCAACCTGTTGGAGCCGAGGAGGCTTTCGACGTAACCGAAGACCTCACGATCATGGGATCGAGGGAGGCGGACCCGCGTTACGATCTCCGGACCTTGGGCTTCCCGTTTCCTTTTTGTGCTTGCATAATTTGCCAGTATATCACCTCTGGAGAACGAATCAAGCTTCAAATCCGACATCTGGGGGCGGATAACCTGAAGTTCATTCAGCAGTGGTAATGGCCGGGTATGATAGTTAAAGGTTGTGACCAGAAGAGATGATGGGCCCGACGCGATTCGAACGCGTGATCCCCGCCGTGTGAAGGCGATGTCATAACCACCTAGACCACGGGCCCTCCACCACCCCCCACGACTTCATGCCTATTAGTATTTTTCCTCGATATCCCCCTAGAGGAGGGGCCGAAAGGGTTTTGGAGAGGACTCTTTAAATAGTAACCCGATGAGTTGATGGAGATGGATCGCTATCGATGGCCTCTGGCCTTCAGCCCCCTCCGGTCCCTCTATGAGGGGCTTCTACTGAGGGGGGCCCTCCGAGCCAAAGTTCCCAAGCATGTCGCCATCATCCAGGACGGGAACCGCCGTTACGCCAGGACGAGGGGGTTGTCCAGCTTCGAAGGGCATAGTCGGGGGGCTGAGACGGCGGAGATGGTGGCCGATTGGTGTATGGAGCTGGGGATAAAGCACCTCTCCTTATACACCTTCTCCACCGAGAACTTCGACCGGGACGAGGCAGAGAAGGGGTACCTCTTCGAGCTGGTGGAACGGAAGCTTCTGGATCTGGCCACATCGGAGAAGGTCCACAAAAACCGGATTCGGGTGAGGGCGATAGGCAGGATCGGCCTATTGCCGGCGCCCCTTCAGGAGGCGATCCGGAAGGTGGAGGCTGCGACCCGGGGCTACGACGGGATGCACTTCAACCTCGCCCTAGCCTACGGCGGCAGAAGCGAGATATCCGACGCCGCTCGATCCCTAGCGGTGGCGGTGAGGGAGGGGAGGCTCGATCCCGGGGACGTAGACGAGGACGCCGTGGCCTCCAACCTATACCCCCCCGGGGGGTCCCGCCTCCCGAGGGTCGACCTGATAATAAGGACCGGCGGCGAGATGCGGACCTCCAACTTCCTCCCCTGGCAGGCGAACGGGTCTCGATCTCCAGTTCACTTCTGCTCCCCCTACTGGCCCGAGTTCGGTAGGATCGAGTTTCTGAGGGCGGTGAGGACCTTCCAGGCCCGTAGAGGGGCCTCAAATCAACAGGCTTAATTACCATAACCGACCTTTCGGCCATCGGGTCCCGATAGGGTAGTGGACATCCTAGAGGCCTGCGGAGCCGAGGTTCGCGCAGAGAGCCTCAGACCCGGGTTCGAATCCCGGTCGGGACGTAACTTCTAATGGATGGATGCTTGATCTGAATGGTTCTGGACAGCCTTGGCGGGTCGCTGAGGGGGGCGCTGAAGAAGATCGCCTCCGCCAGCAGGATAGATAAGCAGGTCGTCGACGAGGCGGTGAGGGAGATCCAGCGGGCTCTCCTCCAAGCGGACGTCAACGTCAAGCTGGTGATGAACCTCTCCAACCGGATCCGGGACCGGGCCCTCTCCGAGAAGCCCGCCCCGGGGATGAACCCGAGGGAGCACGTCATCAACATCGTCTACCAGGAGCTGATCAACCTCGTCGGCAAGAGTTCTCCGGTATCCCTGGAGAAGCAGACGATCATGCTCGTAGGCCTCCAGGGGAGCGGCAAGACCACCACCGCGGCTAAGCTCGCCACCTTCTTCCAGAGGAAGGGGCTCCGCTCGGCGGTCGTATGCGCCGACACCTTCAGGGCCGGGGCCTTCGATCAGCTGAAGGCTTTATGCGAGAGGCAAGGGGTCTTCTTCTACGGCGAGAAGGGGAACCCCGACGCCCCTGCCGTCGCTAAACGGGGTCTTGAGGCGTCGAAGAAGTACGACGTTGTGATCGTCGACACCGCCGGGAGGCACGCCCTGGAGGAGGACCTGATCCAGGAGATGATGGATATCGACGCCGTCGTCACCGCCGACCATAAGCTCCTCGTCATGGACGCCGCCATCGGCCAGCAGGCGAGCGAGCAGGCGAAGGCCTTCAACAAGGCCGTTGGGATCACCGGGGTCATCATCACCAAGCTCGACGGGACCGCCAAGGGGGGAGGTGCCATGTCCGCCGTCGCCGAGACTAACTCCTCGGTCGCCTTCATAGGCGTCGGCGAGACCCCCAATGACCTCGAAAGGTTCGAGGCCGACCGATTCATATCCCGCCTCCTCGGCATGGGCGACATCAAGACCCTCATCGAGCGGGCCCAGGAGACGAAGATGGAGGAGGAGGTGGACGTCGACGCCCTGATGCGGGGGAAGTTCACCCTCAAGGACATGTGCAAGCAGATGGAGGCGATCAACAAGATGGGCCCCCTGAAGCAGATAATGCAGATGCTCCCCCTCGGCGGGATGGGGCTTGACATCTCCGACCAGGAGTACCAGGTCACAAAGGACCGGCTCGAAAAGTACCGAGTGATCATGTCCTCCATGACGGCGGAGGAGCTCGAAGACCCGAAGATCATCACCGCCTCCCGGGTCAAGAGGATTGCCAGGGGGAGTGGAACTCAGCCAGAGCTGGTGCGGGAGCTTTTGAAGTCCCACAAGGCGATGCAGAAGGCCCTAAAGGGTATGCGCGGCATGAACAAGATGGGGATGAAGCGGATGATGAAGAAGTTCGGCCCCATGATGGGCGGCGGCGGGATGTAGAGGATTCTGCCTGAAAATTCTTATGTTCCTCTTCAGGGATCTCTTCTCTTCTGTAAACTCTTCTCCATTCTTTTATATACGCTCTCGATCTCTCCCCCCTTTCGGAGAGGGTCCCGACCTTCTGATGGCGCCGGAACGCTCGCTCCAAACCTATTTAACCGAGGAAGGGGCTCTTGCGCGGGAAATGATGGAGTGGGTCTATGAGCCTACGGGCTCTTTCAGTAGCTACCTCTCGCCTGGGTGCAGGATCTGCCGCATGGGCGCGTCCCTGGTCTTGTTCGTCACCGGGGTCTGCGATAGGGGCTGCTTCTACTGCCCCCTCTCGGAGGAGCGGCGTGGGAGAGACGTCGCCTACGCCAACGAGCGGCGGGCAGAGTCCGACTCCGAGATCATTGAGGAGGCCCGCGCCATCGGCGCCCTGGGGACGGGGATCACCGGCGGCGAGCCGCTCCTGAAGATGGAGTTCGTCATAGAGTCGATCGGGGCCCTGAAGCGGGAGTTCGGGGAGGACCACCACATCCACCTCTACACCGGAGCGAGGCCCGGCCCATCCTCGTTGCGGGACTTGGCCGAGGCGGGGCTCGACGAGATCAGGTTCCACCCGCCGGCATCGGAGTGGTCGGAGCCGGGATGGCTCTACAAGGCCCTCCTCGACGCCAAAGCCCTGGGGCTCCTCGCCGGGGTCGAGATCCCGGCTTTGGGGCCGGCTCCGGCGATCGTTGAGGCCGTCCGGAGGGCCGACGCCTTCCTCAACCTCAACGAGCTGGAGTTCTCCGAGACGAACCAGTCTGCCCTTCGGGCCCTCGGATTCAGGTCGAAGGACTATGGCTGCGGCGCCGTCGGGAGCGATCTTGCCGCCGAGGAGTTCAGAGTCGAGGGGCTGCGGGTTCACTTCTGCTCCTCGGCCTTCAAGGACGCGGTCCAGCTCCGAGAAAGGCTGAAGCGGCGGGCGGCGAGGACGGCCCGATCCTTCGACCTCCCGACCGAGGACGGGACCCTGATCTATGGCGTCATCGAGGCCGTCGATCGGGCTGGGGCCGGAGCCGTCGGCCTCGCCTCCGCCGCCGAGCGGCTGAAGGGCCTCGGGGTGCCGGGGGAGATGTACGCCCTCGCCGAGGGGAGGATCGAGATCGCCGGATGGATCCTGGAGGATATCGTCTCCGACCTGGAGGGAACGGGGTGCGACCTCGCCTTGGAGGAGAGGTATCCGATGGAGGGCGGGCCGGTGATGGAGAGAATACCTTTATAAGTCCAAAGCTGTAAATGTAGAGGCGGTGAGCTTACAGGATGGAGGCTAGCGTTCGAAAGCATGAAGATCAGATCCGTGAGCGTCTGAGGAACTATCTGAAGCGCGACGGGATGGGCATCCGGAAGGCTGTCCTGAAGCTGTTCTTGCATGACAGGTCTTTCACCACTGAGGAGGTCTACACCTATCTCGACCGGGAGGGGTTCGAGGTGAGCTATCGGGGCGTATCGGCAATGGTCGGCCTCATGAACACCAGGCTCGGGATCCTCAGCATCGACGTCTCGGGAGACCACAACGTATACTCTCTCAAGCCCGACCACAAGATGATCGTAAGCGCTGTCCTCGATAGCTATTGATCTTTCAGTTGGGGGGCTCCCCCCGCTTCATCCTAGCCAGATATTTTTTGAGGGTGATGTCGGCGAAGAGGTTGATCCCCCGGAGGGCCAGGTGCTGGCCCAACCCCGCCGTCATCCTCTCGCTGTAATAGCTGTGAAGCGTCTTCAGGTGGCGGAGGTTGTATTCGAGACACGTCCCCACCAGCTCCCAGTGCTCTGGGATCGCCCGGTCTCTCCCAAAGCCCCTCGCCTTTCCCAGGCGGGTCTCGCCGATGGGGGTGAAGAAGAGGGGGAGGATCAGGCCGACGCTCCCCTTCAGCGACTCCACCAGCTCAGTCGTAAGAACCACGTCCGACGCCGTCTCTCCCGGAAGCCCCAGGACGAGGCTTGCCACCGGAAGCCAGGATTGGTCGTCGAAGAGTGCGTAGCACTCCCTCACCATCTCAGGCCAGGCCTCCAGGGGGGCAGGATGCGTCTTCTTCTTCATGTGCTTTGCGAGGAGGTCGGGGCTTGCCGTCTCGATCCCGATCCAGGCCGACATGTACCTCTGATCGGTCCCGACCCCCACGATCTCGGAGATCTCAGCCAGCAGATCCTGGCTGTGATAGACCGAGGCGAGGCTGACGTGGGAGACGTCGACGGTCCGAGGGCCGATCCCCTTAACCTGCCGGAATAGGTCGAGGAGGCGATCCCCGTCGGGGTCCGTGCCGACGGAGCCGTACATGAAGGCGTCCTCGGAGTGGAGGATCAGGTCCCCCTGCCCCGCCTCAAGGTTGACCAAGGCGTCTTCGAGGATCTTGGAGACGGGCCGGTGGCGGGGCCTGCGCATCGTGGGCGAGCAGAAGGAGCAGCCCCGCCAGCAGCCCCTCCCGATCTCGACGATCCCCCCGACGGTGGCTCCCCGGTTGATGGGGATCTCGCCGCCGGGGACTGCCTCCCCCTCCACCTCTTTTGGAACCTCCTCGCCGGCGATGATCTTTCTGCAGATCGATGGGAAGGTCCTCTCTCCCTCGCCGAGGTAGATGTGATCGACCCGGTCATCCTCACCTTTGAGCTCCCAGGAGCCGTTCCCTCCTATGACCACCTTTGGCCTGTGCTCTTTTATGAGGGGGTGGCCCAAAAGCTCCAGAAACTTCGTCCTGTTGTAGGGGGCTCCCCGGTTGATCATCTCCTCGATCTCCCGGATGGCGATCTTCCCCATGGGGTCGTCGTGGCCAATCCCGACGATCTCGGTATCGGGCCCTATGGCCTTATCCAGGCGGTCGGGGTGGGCCACCATCACCTCGTCCCGGGAGAAGCCCGCATCCAGGAGGGCTGCTTCCACCTTCCTCATCCCGCAGGGGGCGAGGAGGGCCGATCCGTCGGGCCCGGCCTCGACGGGCGGGCAGAAGAGCCAACGAAATATCCTCTCAGAGATCATCGATGCTGGAAGGATCGCCGCAAAGCCGAGCATCACTCCTCCGTTGTAGTTGCTCATCATGGTGGCGTCGCTGGTGAGGACTATCCTTTTGCCTGACATCTTCATCCCCCATTCTCGTGATCCCAGATAACGGTGTTGAGCCCGGAAACCCCACAAGCCTTTAATACCTCCCGCCTTCAGAGTGTTGGTTTGTGCAGGAGAAATCGTTGTCGGAGATCAACGAACGCATCCGGGACGGCAGCGTTCGGGTGGTCACTGCGGAGGAGATGCCGGACCTGGTGGACGAGCTCGGCACCGACGGTGCGGTCCGCGAGGTGGACGTCGTCACCACCGGCACCTTCGGAGCCATGTGCTCTTCCGGTCTCTTTCTCAACACCGGCCACAGCGATCCGCCGATAAAGATCTCCAGAGCTTGGCTGAACAACGTGGAGGCCTACGGCGGGGTAGCCGCCGTCGACCTATTTTTGGGAGCCACCCAGCCGTCCGAGGACCGGGGAGACGAGTACGGCGGAGCCCACGTCATGGAGGACCTGGTCAGCGGGAGGGAGGTGGAGCTCCGGGCCCAGGGCGCGGTCACCGACTGCTATCCCCGCTCCGACCTGGAGACGACCCTCCGCCTCGGGGACTTCAACCAGGCGATCATGGTCAACCCGAGGAACTCTTACCAGAGGTATGCGGCGGCCACCAACTCCACCGATAGGACCCTTCATACTTACATGGGGACCCTCCTTCCCCGCTACGGGAACATAAGCTACAGCGGAGCCGGATCACTCTCGCCGATACCAAACGATCCCGACTTCGAGTACATAGGGGTCGGGACTAGGATCTTCCTCTGCGGCGGCCAGGGGCACATAATAGGTTCGGGGACCCAGCACCTCCCCCAGAGCGGGTTTGCCACCCTGATGGTGAAAGGGGACCTCAAGGAGATGAGCGCCGAATTTCTCAGGGCCGCCACCTTCCAGGACTACGGCCCCAGCCTCTACGTCGGCCTGGGGGTTCCGATACCGATCCTCAATGAACGGATCGCCAAGAATTCTGCCGTCAGGGACAGGGAGATCATCACCGAGATCGTCGATTACGGCGTCCCGAGGAGGGACCGGCCGACGGTGAGGCGGGTTAACTACGAGCAGCTCTACTCCGGGTCCGTCGAGATCGAGGGGTCTGAGGTGAGGACCTCCGCTTTATCGAGCCGCCATGTGGCGAGGAAGGTCGCTTCTGCCCTCGGCGCCTCCATCAGGAGGGGCGAGTTTTTCCTATCGGCGCCGGTGGAGCCCCTCATCGCCACGGGCCGGAACAACCCCATGAAGCAGACGAAGGAGTTTCTCCTGGTGAGGGACGTCATGAGCCCCGAGGTGGCAACAGTTCGGGAGGAGATCAGCATCCAGGAGGCGGCGGCGATGATCGTCGGCGGGCCCTTCGACCACCTCCCGGTCGTCTCGGAGGAGGGGAGGCTGATCGGGATGGTTACCGCCTGGGACGTATCCAAGGCGGTGGCCAGCGGGAAGACCTCTCACATCTCTGAGATGATGACGCGGAAGGTCTTCATAGCAAGCCCCGACGAGCCGATGGAGCTCGCGGCTCGGAAGCTTCACCACCACAAGATCTCGGCTCTTCCGGTGGTAGACAAGGACCACCGGGTCGTGGGGATGGTCACGAGCGATCACCTTAGCAGGCTCTACGGCAGGAGGGGGTCGCTTTGAAGCTGATGCTCCACGTCGCACCGGGGATCGTCCGAAGGCCGATCGTCTCCTCGGTGATCCTGGAGACGAAGGCGCTGATCAACATAGAGCGGGCGAAGGTGGACGCCGTCTCCGGGGAGATCGTCGTCGACGTCGAGCCCGAGAGGTGCAGTGAGGTGAAGGCCGCCTTCGAGGCCCGGGGGGTCAGGGTCGTCCTCCTGGAGAACCCCATCGTAAAGGACGATGAGGAATGCATCCACTGCGGTGCCTGCATATCGATCTGCCCCACCGGGACCTTCCATTTCAAGGGGTCCGAGGTGGTCGCCGACGCCGGAAAGTGCGTCCAGTGCGGAACCTGCGTCACTGCCTGCCCCCAGAGGGCGCTGAGGCTGATCCTGAAGTAGATCTCGATCCTTCGAGCCTCGGGGGTGTTGGAGACTTTCCAGGAGAGGGGGACCTCAACGAGGCGATGATGTCACGAACGATGAGGGATGAGGTGATATGGGGGTTTGGGGCTACAACCCTCGCCCTCAATACCCCCTCTCAAAGGCAGCGGTGACCTCCAGATCCCCCCTCTTTTCCGCCCTTCTGCTGACATGTTAAACGCTTCTATTCACCTTTCATCCGACATGTTTATGATTATGCTTGCATTTATGCCGCACCATGAACCGCAAAGCTTTATCCCTTTTAGTCGGATTGATCTTGGTGGCGGGCCTGGTCGTCTCGGGGTCCGCCGCCGATGGGTCGCTCCTAGTTTATTGTGGCGCGGGAATGAGTGAGCCGATGGAGGAGATCGCGGACCTCTTCGAGGAGAGGGAGGGGGTTGAGGTCCAGTACACCTTCGGCGGATCGGCCCAGCTCCTCTCTCAGATCGAGCTGTACCAGACCGGCGACCTCTACATGCCGGGTGCACGATCTGACATCGAGTCGGCGATAGAGAAGGGCTTCGTCGACGAAACCAGAGACGTCGTATACCACGTCCCCTGCATCGTCACCCCGAAAGGTAACCCTGCAGGGATCGATTCCCTGGAGTGCCTGGCCGAGCCGGGCGTGAGGGTCGCCCTCGGCGATCCGACGGGTCCCGCCATAGGAAAGGTCTCGAAGAAGATTCTGGAGAGCCTCGGCATCTGGGATGAGGTCGGAGAGAACGTAGTCGCCTTCTCTGGAACTGTAAACGAGCTTCTCGTCTACGTCTCTCTGGGGCAGGCCGACGCCGCCATAGTATGGGAAGACCTCTTCAACCCCGATGAGATGGAGATGGTCGAGATACCTCGGGAGAAGAACGAGATCAAGGTCGTTTCGATCGGAACTCTGATCTTCTCCGAGGATAAGGAGGTCGCCGAGAGGTTCATGAACTTCGTCGTCTCGGAAGAGGGGAAGGAGGTCTTTGTTGATCACGGGTTCGTCGCTTATCCAGATCCGAAGTATGAGGGATGATCCTCATGGGGAAGGGGGCAGAGGAAGCTGACCGTCCTTGAACGGCTCTGGCTGAAGGCCGCCACCATCGGAACGGGCCTCTTCCTGGCGGCCTTCATATCCGTAGTCCTCTTCATGGTGCTGACCCGCTCGCCTCCCGAGACCCTCCTCGCTTCTCTCAGCTCCAAGGAGATCCAGTTCGCCATCGTCCTGAGCCTTAAGACGTCGGTCGCCTCGACGATCCTCTGCCTTTTGGTCGCAGTCCCGGCGGCTTACGCCCTTGCTCGCTACGACTTTCCGGGAAAGAGCGTCGCAAACACCCTTCTCGACATGCCCCTCGCCCTCCCGCCGCTGGTGGCGGGGGTCGGCCTCCTCCTCTTCTTCGGGACCAGCCTTCCGGGAAGGGAGCTCGCCGATGCGGGGCTCGTCTTCGTATTCACCCCCCTCGGGATCGTGGCCGCCCAGTTCTTCGTCAACGTCCCCTTCATGGTGAGGGTGATGAGGTCGACCTTCGAGGGGATCAGCCCGCGCTACGAATACGTAGCCAAGACCCTGGGGTGCACCGAAGGCCAGGCCCTCTGGAGGGTGACCCTGCCGATGGCCTCAAACGGTCTCGTTGCGGGGTCTGTGATCACCTGGTCGAAGGCGATAGGCGAGTTCGGAGCCGTCCTGATGATGGCAGGAGCTACGAGGATGAGGACCGAGACCCTGCCCACCTCTCTGTTTCTGAACATGTCCTGTGGAAAGCTCGACGAGGCGATCTCGGTGGCGACCATCCTAATACTGATATCGGTGATCAGCCTCTACGTATTCGAACGGCGGGTTGGAGGTCTTCGCCTTTAGAAGGGGGCAAAAGATGCTGAGGATGGAAAAGGTCTCTAAAAATCTAGGCGACTTCGTCCTGAGGGACGTCTCCCTGGAGGTGGGAGACGGCGAGTATCTCGTCATCATCGGCCCTACCGGCTCCGGAAAGACGATCCTCATGGAGACGGTGGCGGGAATCTACAACCCCGACGAGGGGAGGATCTTCCTCGACGGACGGGATATCACAGGGGAGGCGCCTCGGAACCGAAAGGTCTGCATGGTCTATCAGGATTACATGCTCTTCCCTCACCTTTCGGTGGAGGAGAACATCGCCTTCGGCCTGAAATCGAGGAGGGTATCCGTCGGCGAGGTCGAGGAGAAGGTGGCCGAGGTCTCGGACCTTTTGGGGATATCTCACCTTCATCCCCGGCGGCCAGGGACGTTGAGCGGAGGTGAAAAGCAGAGGGTTGCGATCGCCAGGGCGATCGTCATGGAGCCCTCAGTGATGCTCCTCGACGAGCCCCTCAGCGCCCTCGACGGCCTGACGAGGGAGAGGCTTCGGCGAGAGCTGAAGAGGATTCACCAGGTCTACGGGACGACGATAATACATGTCACCCACAACTTTGAGGAGGTCTTCTCCCTGGCAGACAAGGTGGCGGTGATGAACAAGGGAGAGATCGTTCAGGTGGGAACCCCGGAGGAGATATTCAGAAGGCCCAAATGCGAGATGATCGCAAGCTTCGTCGGAGTCGAGAACATCTTTCGGGGAGTCGCATCAAAAAGTCGAGGCATGACGGAGATAGTGGTGGACGGCTTGAAGATAGTCGCGACGGCAGAAGGGGGCGGCGACGGCGAAGGAAACGATGGCGAGAGAAGTGATAAGTTAAACGGCTGGGAGGGCCGAGAGGTCTTCGCATCGGTCCGGCCCGAGGAGATCCTGATATCCAAGGTGCCGCTCAAATCGAGCGCCAGGAACTCCTTCTCCGGAAGGGTCGAGGAGATCGCCAACGGCGGGATGATGGTCAAGGTCTGGGTGGACGTGGGGATCTCCTTCATGACGATGCTGACCCGGCTTGGATACGAGGAGATGGACCTGAAGGTGGGAGATCCCGTCTATCTGACCTTCAAGGCGACGGCGGTTCACGTCTTTTGAGGGGTCGGGGCCGAAGGCCCGCAAAGCCCGCACGGACGGCGCGGGGATGCGGGGCGGCTGCGGTCGAGGGGGCGAGGGACACCCTCAGGCGGGGACGGAGGGCGGCGAAAAAAAGGCATAGGCGGCTAAAAAAAATTGGATAATTTCAGGAAGTTTCCTCTTCGGGCTCTTTTAAAATCAGCTCGATCTGTTGCTTCAGCACTGGCACGTCGTCCTCGACGACGGACCAGATCAGATCAGTATCCACCTCGAAGTAGCGGTGGACCAAAATGTGGCGCATCCCCACGATCTGCTGCCATGGCATCTCGTCATGCCCGTCTTTCAGTTCATCCGAGATTGCACGAGCAGCCTCTCCGATGACCTGAAGGTGATGAATAATCCAGTTCTGGATCAGCTCATCGTCTTCAAAGGCCTCGCGCCCTTTCGAGGCGTACCTCTCGATCCGCTCTATCGCCTCGGCGATGTCCAAAAGCCGTCTCCTATCGTCCCTCATAGCGCCACGGCTTCTTTTAAAACCTGGTCTCGGATCCGCTTTCGAAGCCCTCTCTCGGTCACGACGTCCACGGGGCAGCCCAAAAGGTCTCGAAGGTCCATCAGAAGGCCGCCAAGGTCGAGGAGGCTCCGACCAGGTTCCATGTCGACGAGGAAGTCGAAGTCGCTTGCTTCGTCCGCCTCGCCCCTAGCCACCGATCCGAAGATCCTGACGTTGTAAGCCCCGTGTTCGGCTGCCTTTTGGAGGATCTCGGTCCTCTTCTCCCTGAGGAGGTCGCTTTTGTCCATGGCCAAACCACCCGATCTATAATTATACAACACATCTTTTGGTATGTCCACCTTTCGGCCTCGAAAGATCGCCGCTGAAATGGTCTCATATCGATAGTGAGGTCAATCGACCCAGGCGGCGCGGGGATGCGAGGCGGTTGCGTCGAGGGGGCGCGAGACCTCCACCGGGCGAGAGAGGCGGGCGGCGAAAAACAGACGATGGCGAGAAGGGCGGCGGCAACGTCACGAAGCGGGGGGGGGGGGGGAGGTAGCCAGGGAAAGGAGCGCTGTTAAGCTAAACTACTTATAGTTATATCGTTTTCAGTAGTATTGGGAGATTTATATGCCAATAGTAATGGTTGATGAAGATACGGGAAAAGAGAAAGTAATCACAGATAAAGATGTAAAAATCGAAAAACATCCTGATTATATAGAGTCATACGTTGTAGGTACTCAAGGAGGACCATTTGGGCCATATGATTTTAGAATGTCTTTTTATGATATAAAACCTGAAAAAGATGAAGATGGAAAAGTCTATGAAAAGCGCATTCTGAAGTCAACAGTCGTAATGTCATATGCCTCGGCAAAACAACTAAGTATTTGGCTTCAAAAACATTTAAGAGATTACGAAGAAATAGCAGGTCACGAGATCTACGTTGGAGAGAAAAAATTAAGTGCAGAGTCTGAAACAGATCGAGCATGATTGAAATTGAGCAAACAAAAGATTCTTCAGGTACCACCCACCAAAAGCTTAAACTTACTGAGGATGATGCAGCCCGTTTCGATGTTACTAAATTTATCTCACCTGTAACAGACACCGAGATAGATGTTGAAAATTTGCTTTCGGTCGGATCGATTCAGGATGAATTCTATGTGAAATTGATAGAAGAGATTAATGCTCTTTACAATTATAAATTTCCTACATCTCTATATATATTGATGCGAAAATTATTGGAGAATTTACTTATTGAGATTTTACGTAAAAAATACGGCACTTTGGAATTAGAATTATATTATAACACAAGCAAAGGTAGGTTTAACGATTTCTCTGTATTACTGGATAATTTTGAGTCAAAATTAGATGATTTCAAAATAATAACATCCAGTCTAGATGCAGATACAATAGTAAAAATGCGGAAATATAAAGAGAGAGGAAATAAAGCTGCTCATTCTATTGATACGAACATTACCATAGATAAGATCCGTAGTGAGAAAGATGATATAGATTTTATAGTAAACCTTTTAATAAGACTATTGCAAAATATCACTTAATGTTTAACTATTGAATCTTAGATATTTATTTACCCTCTGGGCGTCTGACTGCTTGCATCAGAGTGATCGTAGCCATCCGACAAGCGGCAACTCATGCTAAAAAAACGAAATATCTCTATCACGTATTATCTTAAAACCTCACCCCGTCGTCGGGCATAGTATGCTGAGAACCTTGCACAGGTCCTCGTCCAGGGCCTTAAGATCCTTCCGGATCTTCTCGGACTTCATCATGTCGCAGAGGTAGTTGAGCCGGCTGATGACGTCATCGATCCCGGACTCCGCCTCCTCCCGCCCCTGCCGGACGGTGGAGTAGTACGCCTCGGCGTGGTCGCAGCTCACCTCGATCCCGAAGAAGTCGTAGTCGAAGAGCCCCTTGTACTCGAGGATGATCGGCTTGTAGATCGACCGCATCCGGGGGATGTAGAAGTCCTCCAGCATCTTTCGGAGGAGCTTGTTCTCGACGTATCCGATGTCGATTCTGAGGTACCCCTTCCCGTGGATGTACCGGGAGTAGAAGGCGTTGTACCGCAGGGTTGAGGTGAGGTCCGTCCTCATCTTCAGCCGGAACTCCCACTCCTCCCCGAACTCGACGACCCCCTCCTGGCTGAGGATGTGCCTTGCCTCGATGATCTGGCCGTTGTAGAACCTGACGATCACCTGGTCGACGCCCGGCCGCTCCTCCTTGATCAGGACGTCCTCCACGCCCCAGCCGAAGACCTCCGTCGCCGCCTCCTTCGTCGACCCCAGGCTGTTGAAGCGTCGGAGCATATCCAGCAGGTCGCCCATCTTCTCCATCGGCCTTTTGGTGGTCTGCGGCCCTGATAAAGATTTTGTCGGACCAGCACAGCCTCTCCTCTCCAGTTGATGGAGTCATCAGATCGGAAGGGAGAGCCGATCTCCAATGGCATATCTTTAATATCTCCACCGACCAGCTCTCCTCGGTGCTAAAGAATGATCGAGATAACCGATGCTGCGGCGGAGAAGCTCCTGGCAAGCCAGGTGGAGGGGAAAGTCGTCAAGCTCTTCAAGACGAGCAACCCCGGCGACCTGCCGAGGTTCGCCCTGGGGCTCGGCCCCTTCAACGATAAGGACCTGGTCTTTGAGAGCAACGACGTCCAGGTCTACATGAACCCGAGCGAGTTCGAGGAGCTCCGGGTCGCCGTCATCGACTACGTCGACGACTCCCGGGGTCGAGGCTTCGTCGTCATCAAGGGTCAGAATGAGGCCTGCGGCCTGATGAGCTGCGAGGAGTGCGGCCAGGACTCCTGCAACGAGTGAGGTGGCCGGACGCGAGAGGTGATCGAATAAGCGGGATCGAGAGGCAGGCGAGATCGAGGGACGGGTTCGGCCGGAGATGCTCAGAGAATAATCATGAGCAGAACGGCCGCCCCGGCCACGGTGAGGCCGATAGCCGTCGCCAAAAGCCTCAGGGCGGGGTTTATATCTTCTGTCGATGGTTCCCTACCCCCCTCCCCGACGACGTAGACTCCCGGCTTCTCCAGCCTGATCCCCAAGGCCCCCGCTGCCGCCGCCATCGGCCAGCCGGAGTTGGGGCTCGGGGTCGCACCGTGGTCTCGGAGGGCGACCCTCACCGCCTCCCCCGCCCGGGAGGGGTTGGCCAGGGCGATGATCAGGAGGCTCAGCCTCGCCGGGGCCCAGTTGGCGATGTCGTCGAGCCTCGCCGAGGCCCATCCCAGGTCCTTCAGCTCCTCGGTTCTGTACCCGAGCATGCTGTCCAGGGTGTTCGTCGCCTTGAAGGCGAGGGCCGCCTCCACCCCCAGGCCGAGGGGAGAGAAGAGGAGGTAATAGAAGAGGGGCGATACGATGGCGTCGACGTAGTTCTCGGAGAGGGACTCGATCACTGCTGATGTAGCCTGGGTCCGAGTCAGCTTCTCGGGGTTGCGGCTCACCAGGGCGGGAAGAAGCTTTTTCGCCTCCTCAAGGTCCTCCTCCACCAGCCTTCCGATCTCCCTGGAGGTCTCGAGGAGAGATCTAATCGCGATCGTCGACTTGAGGAGGTACGCCGAGATGAGGACCCCGAGGCCGAAGTGGCGGATGTGGTCTGCGACTCCGATCAGAAGGTGGCCGATCACCGCCGACGAGAGGATGAGGACTAGGGCGATGGCGACCCCCCAGCCTCTCGTCGGCCCGGCCCTGCTTCTCAGGCCTCCGATCAGCCTCCCCATCAGGACCACCGGATGGACCCTCGCCGGCGGCTCCCCGAAGATCAGGTCGATGCCGACCGCCAGGAGGAGGATGGCCAGAGGCTCGGGGATCGAAAGGGCAAAGGAGACGATATGGTGGATCATATCCGTCTCGCCCTCGTTTTCTCTTTCGTCGGGATCCCAGCCCTCTGGCGGTTCATAGCCTCTTCTCCAAAATTGTCCAGATCTCTTCCAGGTCCTCGCCCCGGATCAGCTTCTTTATCACCATAGCCGCCACATCGGGGTCGTGGAGGAGGCGGCAATCCTCGCAGGACCACTCGCCGTCTGTGACCCTGCCTCCAGTCCTCTCGTCGCCGCAAGGGTAGAAGGGGCAGAAGCAGAAGGTGCAGTCCTGGCCGGAAAAGTGGCAAGGGTAACGATCACAGCTCACCCTCTCCATCCCAGCACCTTCTCGAGAGCTCCGATCATCCTCTCGTTCTCCTCCCTCCTCCTGACGGCCACCCTGACGTAATCCTCCCCGAGGCCGAAGGATCTGCAGTCCCGGACGAGGACCCTCTCCCGTTCCATCTCGCGGACGAGCTCCGAGGAACGGATGCCGGCTCCGACCACACCCACCAGGATGAAGTTGACGGAGCTCTCGATCGGATCAAGGCCGAGCCGTTTCAGCTCACGAGTGAGCCATCTGATCTCCTCTTTTATCACCCGCCTGCTCTCGACGAGGTGGCCCTCCTGGGCGAGGAGGTGGGTCCCGGCCGCCGAGGCGAGGGAGCTGATGCTCCAGGGGAGGCGGGTCCTGTTCATCACCTCTGCCAGCTCGTCTCCTGCGACTCCGAAGCCGAGCCTTATGCCAGGAACCCCGAAGGACTTGGTGAGGGACCTGACTACGAAGAGATGCTCCATCTCCGGCGCCATGGCCGCCACGCTCTGGTCGGGGTCTGAGAGCTCGATGAATGCCTCGTCGACGAAGAGGAAGGTCTCAGCCCTCTCGCACCTCTCCGCCAGTTCTGCGACCTCGGACCTGGGGAGGAGGATCCCCGTGGGGTTGTTGGGGTTGCAGATGAAGGCCGCCTTCGCCCCCCCGAGGAGGGCATCGTCCAGAAAATCCTTCGGACTTTTTGGCTCTCGGATCCCCTGCGGGACGTGGACGACCTCAGCCCCAAAGAGGCGGGACTGGGCCTCGTACTCACCGAAGGTGGGGGTCGGTATCAAGACTCTCTCTCCCTCTTCGATCAGGGCCTCGGCGAAGAGCCTCATCAGCTCTGAGGATCCGTTTCCTGGAACGACGTTCTCCGGGTCTACCCCCACAAACCTCGCACAAGACCTCCGGTATGCGACGTAATCGTTGTCGGGATAATGGCCTATCTTCTTCATCTCCCGGAGGATCAGGTCCTCTAGGGGCGGGTGGCCGAGGGGGTTTATATTGGCGCTGTAGTCCAGGAGGTCCTCCTGCGCGAGGCTTCTCTTGGCGGCTTCCGCCCGTATCCGTCCGCCGTGGTGGCAGGCCTCGGCCTCCGCGAAGCTTTCTCTTATATGCATCATGAACCTCCTCCCTCTCCTGTCTTTTTCCATTTCAACCTGGCGGACTGATCTCAATCTGGATGGATTTTCATCAATTAAAATGGATATCCTCTCATCAAAACATAATCGTTAATTTTTAGCATTAAATTACCGTCACGATTTCACAAACTTAAATGTATATGTGTTCTAATCAATAAACTAAACAATAATATCTGCATTATACTAGTAGGCAATCCGAAAGGGTTTTATCTTCTACATGCGACTACCGAGCAAACCAGAGTACAGAAGGAGGTCAAGCATGGATAAGATGGAAGGCAGTTTTGCCGTTGAGGACATGCAGAATGTCCAGATTAACATCGGCGCGGTAGTGAAGGAGGTGGAGGAGTGGGACCAGCCCATGGGCCCGTTCCCCTATCCGAGCATCGCCACGCTGAGAGACTGGGACTTCAAGCTGATAAACAGGTACAAAGTCTTCTACTCCCCGATCTGCGATCGGTGCACCCTCTGTACCTACGGTCCCTGCGACCTGACCGGGAACAAGAGGGGAGCCTGCGGCATAGACCAGGCCGCCCAGCAGGGGAGGATCGTCCTCCTCGCGGTCCTCATGGGCTGCACAGCTCACTGCGCTCACGGCCGACACCTCTACCACTGGTGCCTGGACAAGTTCGGAGACCTCCCCTTCAAGATGGGCGACGAGATCCTGGTGGATGCGCCACTCACCAGGACGATAGCCGGGATCAAGCCCAAGACCCTCAAGGACTTCGGCCCGGTCCTGAACTACGTCGAGGAGCAGGTATCCCAGCTGCTGGCATGCACCCACACCGGCCAGGAGGGGAGCTACCTCGACTTCGAGTCTAAGGCCCTCCACGCCGGGATGCTCGACTCCCTCGGCAAAGAGGTCTCGGATCTGATCCAGATCGTCGCCTACGACATGCCTCGGGGCGACGAGGACGCTCCCCTGGTCGAGTGCGGGATGGGGACCCTCGACAAGAACAAGGCGATCCTTATCACTTACGGCCACAACCTGGCGGGCTCCGCCGAGGCGATGTTCTACACCGAGGACAACAAGCTCTGGGACAAGGTCGACATCGGCGGCGTCTGCTGCACCGCCATCGACAACACCAGGATCTGCGAGGGTATCGGCCACCCTGACCAGGAGTTCAACGACAAGTACAGGATGGTCGGTACGAAGGCCAAGATCGCCGGCGCCATCGGCTGGTGGAGGAAGATGGTCCGGGGCGACTGCATGGACTGCATCATGGTCGACGAGCAGTGCGTCTGGACCGACGCCATCGTCGATGCCGAGAAGTACAAGATTCCCTTGATCGCCACCAACGAGAAGATCATGCTCGGCCTCCCCGACAGGACGAACGATCCCGTCGACGAGATCGTCGACGACCTCGTCAACTTCAGGATGCCTGGCGTCGTCGTCCTCGATCCGGTCAAGGCCGGAGAGGTGGGGGTCAAGACGGCGATCGCCGTCAAGCCTAAGCGAGCGGCCATAAGAGAGGCAGACCCCTTCTTATCTGAGGAGGAGTTCAAGAAGTACGCTGAGTCCTGTACCTACTGCCACTCCTGCCAGTTCGTCTGTCCCCCCCACATCAA
>ENA-UOUL01000677-UOUL01000677.1-bioreactor-metagenome-genome-assembly--contig:-NODE-677-length-56732-cov-6.096443_pt1 | contig 56732 bp, 44 predicted proteins | sample MGYA00249838_ERZ747220 | MGnify/ENA primary metagenome ERZ747220 (study PRJEB28778, sample SAMN05720191) | bioreactor metagenome | isolation source: Anaerobic biogas reactor | place: USA:Washington... | reverse complement strand
AACCGTGTCGAAAAGAAAGGCCTCAATCTGATCGAGCAGATTCTGGCGATCCTCGGTCATATGCCCTCCGTTTTTCCGAGAGCATACGGCCACTTGGCCTTTCAAGCAACTTGAATTAGTTGGAGCAGATGGCACGGGGGCCTGCCCCTACGAGGCCGGCACGATCTCGTACAGATAGATGTGCTCCCACCGCCGCGCCACGCGGATGCGCTTGGACAGGGCCGCTACGATGGCCAGACCTGCGGCCTCGGCGGCGGCGCGAACGCCCTCCAGCGCCTTAGGCCCGGCGTTGTCGGCGTAAAAGAGCAATAGCCGCCCGCCGGGGCGCAGGCGCGCCGGGGTCGCCTCCAGGAAGCGACGCAGGGTGTGCTGGCCGAAATCGAAGCGGGCCACCTCCAGCCTGGTACGCGCGCGGGCGTTGGCCCAGGGCGGGTTAAAGGCGATCAGGTCGAAGGCGTGATCTCCCAGCGGCTCGTACAGGTCGCCGCCATCGGTCACGCGCACCGATTCGGCGCGCACCAGCCCCCGCGCAGCCAGCCGGTCGAGATTCATACGGGTCGAGGCCAGCGCCTCGGGGAGGGTGTCCGTGGCCCAGACGGTGGGGCGCAGCGGCTCCAGCAGCCGGGCCAGCAGCAGCGCCACCGCGCCGGAGCCGCAGCCCATGTCCAGCGCCGTCAGGTTGGGCGGCAGCCCCTCGCGCAGGGCCAGCAGCCGGGCCTCGAACAGGTCATAGACCTCCTGTTGCCGCGGCTGGAGCACCATCTTGGGGGCTACCAGCTCGGCGCCCAGCGCCCGCACCGGGTAGCGCTCGTCCAGGGTGGACATCAGCTCGCGGGCAGCGAGGGCGGGGAACAGGAGCGGCAGCCCTCCGCTGGCGTCCCGCTGGTCGCCCAGCAGCTCCAGCAGGTGCGGTAGGTGGATCGGCGGGCGCGTGTCGAGCCAGCCATCCGGCGAGGCGGTCATCAGGACGCGGCGCTGCGCCTCGCGCGCGGGGTCGGGGCCGCGACGCCGGCGCTCCGGGCGGGCACCTGCTCGGGCGCCCACCCCATCCAGCAGGGCCTCGATCTCGGCCCAGGCGCCGCGGGCGACGAGCCATCCCTCACGCTGCAGATCCCGCAGGGCGCGGCTCGCGCTGGCCGGGTCGGCCAGGTCGAATGCCTGGATCTCGGCCCCCGCCGGGACTGCGCCGGCCCAGGGCGCGGGCACATAGGTTGTCTCCCCTGCTCGGAGCTGCACAATCTGGCCCATGGCTTCTATACCTCGCTAAAGAAAACAGGGGCCATCCACGTGGATGGCCCCTGTGTCGTCTCGGCCCAAGCTCGAGAGGCGCGCTCCCGAGCGATTGGTCGACCCTAGAAGATGCCGTCGCCCATGAAAGGCGCGAACACGGTAGCGACCAGGGACATGACGGTGATGAGCGTGTTGATCGAGGGGCCGGCGGTGTCCTTGAAGGGATCGCCAACGGTGTCGCCGACCACGGCTGCCTTATGGGCATCCGAGCCCTTGCCGCCGTGAGCGCCGCTCTCGATGTACTTTTTGGCGTTATCCCACAGGCCGCCCGCGTTGGCCATCAGCAGGGCAAAGATCAGGCCAGTAAAGATGCTGCCGCCCAGGAAGCCGCCCAGGGCGTACTTGCCCAGGATAAAGCCGACGAGGACCGGGGTCACCAGCGCCAACAGCCCTGGGGCGATCAGTTCCTTCATCGCGCCGCGGGAGGCGATGTCCACGCACGCGGCATAGTCCGGCTTGCCGGTGCCTTCCATCAGGCCGGGGATCTCGCGGAACTGACGGCGGACCTCGTTAACCATGACAAAGGCGTTGCGGCCCACCGAAAGGATGGTCAGGGCGGAGAAGAGCGGAGGCATCATGGCGCCCAGGAAGATGCCCGCCAGGACCACGGGGCTCAGCAAGTTGAGCCCGTCGGGCAGGCCGACTTCGTTGCTATAGGCGTGGAACAGGGCCAGCACGGTCAGCGCGGCGGCGCCGATGGCAAAGCCCTTGGTGATGGCCTTGGCGGTGTTGCCCGCCGCGTCCAGCTCCTCGCCGACTTCGATCACGGACTCGGGCATGCCGGACATTTCGGCGATGCCGGCCGAGTTGTCCACGATGGGGCCATAGGCGTCGGCGGAAACGATCATGCCGCTGATGGACAACATGCCGACGGCGGCCATGGCGATGCCGTAGACGCCATCGAGGCCAGCGGCCTCAGCCACAAAGTACGAGGCCAGCGTAGCGCCCACGATGCCCAGGATGGCGGGCACGATGGAGATCAGGCCGTAGGAGAACCCGGTCAGGATGGTGATGGCGGGGCCAGTGAGCGAGGCCTGAGCGGTGTCCTTGACGGCTTTCTGCTCGATGGAGGTGTAATAGTCGGAGGTGAAACCGATGATCACGCCCGCGAGCATGCCGGCGATGGTCGCCCAGAAGATGCCCATGTTCACGCCGATCAGTTGGATGATGCCCAGGGCCAGGATCGTGTAGGCGATGCAGGTAAAGATGGTGCCGCGGTTGAGCGCCCGGCCGGGGTTCTCGCCCTCTTTGACCTTGACGAGGTACATGCCCACCAACGAGGCCAGGACGCCGACGGCGGCGAGGACCAGCGGCAGGATGACAAAGATGGGATCCGAGTCGCCGTACAACTCGGCGCCGAGGAGCATGGCGGCGACCATGCTGGCCACGTACGAGTCGAAAATGTCAGCGCCCATGCCGGCCACATCGCCCACGTTATCGCCCACGTTATCGGCGATGACGGCGGGGTTGCGCGGGTCGTCTTCGGGGATGCTCAGCTCGACCTTGCCCACCAGGTCCGCGCCGATGTCGGCGGTCTTGGTGTAGATGCCGCCGCCGGCCTTGGCCAACAGGGCCAGCGCGCTGGCGCCAAAGCTAAAGCCGAGCACGACCTGCTCGTCGCCAAAGATCGCATAGAGGATGCTCATGCCCAACAGGGCGACGCCGACCACGGCCAAGCCCATGACGCCGCCGGCGTAGAAGGCGACGGGGAAGGCCTTGCCCAACCCACCCTGCGCGGCCCAAGCGGTGCGGCCGTTGGCGCGGAGGGCGATGCTCATGCCCAGGTAGCCAGCGGCGGCCGAGCAGGCCGAGCCAAAGACGTAGGCCAGGGCAACGCGGTAGTCGAACATGACCAGCAGCACCAACCCGACCACGACCACCACGCCCGCCAGGGCCTGGTAGAGCCGCTTCAGGTAGGCATAGGCGCCTTCCTGGATGGCGCCGCTGATTTCCTTCTGCTTATCGCCAAGGTCGTGCTTTTTCACTACCCAGTAGTACAGGTAGAGGCCGACGGCGAGCGAGATGACGCCTGCGACGGGGGCGATCCACAACCAGTTCACGATTCTTTCCTCCTATGCGCTGAGATATGCTGTTGCCCAGATTCGGGCATGTACAAGGGATCCCGATGTCCCTTGTCTGTTGCCATGGCTTTAGGAAGATATGGAGAGCTCCCGTGACAAGCGCCAACATCGCGTTGCTCATTGCGCTCTTGGCAGGAGGAAGGGTGAGGTGGCGTGCAGCACAAGCGCCGTGCGCGCCCCGAACGAACCCAGGGGATTTTACCCGCAACGCCGGAAATGTCAAATCTCGAGCGGCCCGGCGCGTTGCGCGCGAATCAGCCCCAGGTTCGGCAAGACGTCCATGTCCCAGGTGGCCCAATCGTGGCGCAGGTACTGGAAATAGCCGGCAGAGGCCACCATGGCGGCGTTGTCGGTGCAGAACTTGAGCGGGGGATAGCGCACGGGCACGCCCAGACGCTCCGACATGGCGCGGCGCAGCGCCTTGTTCGCGGCGACGCCGCCAGCCAGCAACACCTCGCGCACAGGCTGCGCGGCAGCGGCCAGGCGGGTCTTTTCCACCAGCACGTCCACCACGGCCTCCTGAAAGCTGGCCGCCAGGTCGGGGATGGAGAGCTCGCGGACCACCCGCGGAGGCAGGGCGCCTTCGCGGCTTTTGCGCAGCGATTGCGGCGCGTCAGCGCCGGCGTGCTTTTGCACCAGCCGCAACACGGCGGTCTTGAGCCCGCTAAAGCTAAAGTCGTGCGTCTCTTTCATCCAGGCGCGGGGCAAGTCAAAGGCGGCGGGGTTGCCGGCGCTGGCGGCGGCCTCGACCATCGGCCCGCCGGGATAGCCCAGGTCCAGCAGGCGGGCCACTTTGTCAAAGGCCTCGCCGGCAGCGTCGTCGATGGTCTGCCCCAGCAGCTCGTAATTGCCGTGCTCGCTGACGTGGACCAGCGCCGTGTGGCCGCCGGAAACGATCAGGCAGAGGATGGGGAATTGGGGCGCGGGGGGCAACTGCGGTTCCGCGTCGCCTCCCGCGGCGGGCCGTTCGACCAGCCAGTTTGCGTAAAAGTGCGCCTCCAGGTGGTTGACGCCGACCAACGGCTTGCGCGCGCTGGCGGCGATCCCCTTGGCGGTGTTGACCCCGACGAGCAGTGAGCCCACCAGGCCAGGGCCCTGCGTGACGGCGATGGCGTCGATGTCGGACCACGTGGCGCTCGCTTTGGCCAGCGCTTCCTCGATCACCGGGACGATGGCCATGACGTGCTGCCGAGAGGCGACCTCCGGGAAGACGCCGCCAAAGGCGCGGTGGATGTCGATCTGGCTGGCCGTGACCAGCGAGTGGATCAGGCGCCCATCGGCTACGATGGCCGCGGAGGTCTCGTCGCAAGAGGTCTCGATGCCAAGGATAAGGGTCATGCGCGACGGCTCCCTAGGGCAGGCTCATGGTGTAGAGGTGGGACCCATTCAGCATGTACAGCCGCCTGGCGGAGCCGCTCTCCACCACGGCCAGGTCGCGCAAGGCGTCCAGCGGGGGCTGTCCGGCGGCGGCGACCCATTGCTGCACAAAGCGCCCCGCCTTGTCGAACTGGACGATGCGCTGGTTGCCCGCGTCGGCGACAAAGACGTGGCCTGCTTCCATGTCATCCGGGCGAGAGACCGCCAGGGCGACTGGATTGGCCAGCGGCTTGTCCAAGCCCTCCAGCTTGAAGTCGACCAGCTCGCCCTGGACCAGCTTGAGGATCGTGCCGTTCCGCAGCAGCACATAGATGCTGCCATCGATGGCGATGTCGAGGCCGCCGCTCAGGTCCAGCGTCTGCCCTGGCGCAGGATAGTCAGCGGGCGCGTCGGCATAGCGGTCCGCCGTGACCTGGTACTTGCGGATCAGGTTGGCGCCGGGGTCCAGGATGTAGAGGTAAAGGCCGGGCATCTGCCCGTATGTGTCTGCGGCCAGGGCGGCGGTCAGGTCGCGGCCATTTTCGATGGGCTTGGAGACGAGGTTGGGGGCCGCCGCGGTGCTTTCCAGGACCGCGCCATCGCGCGTCAACACCATGAGCCGCGGATCATCCGCGCTGTCGGCAGGCGCGCCCTGGACGCAGGCGATGTCGATGACCTGAACGGGGCTGCCAGAGTCGGAGACACTGGCCAGCATGGATTGGGCAATGCCGCTATCCAGCTCTTCGCCGCTGGCGCGCAGGGTGTAGCGGTTCACTTGCGTGCTGGCGCGGTCCAGAGCGTAGAGGTCGTTGTCCTTCACCAACAGCCGGTCAGGCGAGCTGGGACGGACGTCCTGGCCAAAGTCCTTGAGCACGCCCACGTAGGGGACGCGAACCACCTTGTTGACCGTGTCCAGGCGCTGCGTGATGGTGATCTGCAAGGCTCCGGCCTGCACGTGCGCCGGCTCCTGGGCGAGCACCTGCTCCACCAGGGTCATGGCCTGGCCCAAAAAGACCCGCTGCGACTCGGGGGCGCCGGTGCTGGCGGCGGTCATTTGCGTCTGCGCCTGGGAGACGAGCTCGGCAAGCTCGGCCTCGTAGGCGCGCTGCTTCAGGCGCCGATTGATCAGGAGGGCGGCGGCCACCACGAGGATGACGGCGGCGACGCCCAGCCCGATCTTGAGCGCAGCGCCGCCACGGCGCCGGGAGAGGCGCTGGGGCGCGAGCCGCGCGCTGGGAGCGGCATCCGGCATCATGTTATGCAGCAGCCCGCCCACGCCCCGGCGCAGGCCGTCCCAGGCCGCCTCCGTGGTGGAGGGCTTGTCACCAGCATCCCCGGCCGACTCGGATTCCCAATCAGGCGTATACCTGCCGGTGGCGACTTCCTCGACCTCCTCGCTCTCCCAGTCTTCTGGCTGCTCAGCGGATTCCTCTGTCCAGGGCTTGTCCTCGGCCTCCGGCGCGACAGGAGCGGCCTCGGCCTGTGGGGCAGGCCCCACCAGGTCCAGCCGCGAGTCGCGGGCTCGGGCAACGGAGGGCGTCCGCGGGGCGGGACCGCGCGATGGGGCCGAGCTGGGGCGCGGCCCCTCGGCGTTGAGCATCTGGACGACGATGGCCGAGAGGTCGTGCCGACCTGCCAGTTTCTCCAGGTTGCTGCGAAGCTGGTTGGCGTCCGGGGCGGCTAGCGCGGCCACGATCTCGGCGTCGGTGGCGATGCGCACCAACTGGGTGTTGGTCAGCACGATCAGGTCGCCCTTGTCCACATGCCCATAGTAAAGATCGGGCTCCACATCGCGGCGCCAGCCGATGGCATCGGCGTGGACCGAGGTCGTCTGGCTGGCCTCCATCGCCTCCGAGGGTTTCTTGTAGAGCCAGGTGGAGACGGAAGGAAAGCGCTCCACCGTGCCCTTGTGGACGATGTAGGCCAGGGTGGGGCCGGCTTGCATCAGATAGACATCGGAACCGCGCACCAGGGCGCAGGTGATGCCCAGGATGCCGCGCTCGTTGGCGGGCGCGTCGGCGTTATCCTGGAACAGCTCGCGGCTGGCGGCTTTGAGCGCTGCCCAAAGTCGCGCGGTGATGCTGCCCCGGTTGCCGAAGTAGGTCTCTTCGATGCGGTCGGCCATGAGCCGGCAGACGGCGTCGGGGTCGGTGAAGGAGCCGACGGGCTCGATCATGATATAGAGGTTGTCGCGGGAGCGCGCGAGCAGCTTGCCTCGTTGCTCGATCACCCGCATGCGCTCGGCGGTCTCTTGCCAGAGCCCCCCCGCCACGCTGAACTGCGCGACTGCTGTTGTGTTATCAGGCATTGGTCACATCCCCCTGGGCCGGCGGCCTCGCCAGCCCGCGCTATTCCCACTCGATGGTTCCTGGTGGTTTGCTGGTGATATCATAGACCACGCGATTAACCCCGGAGACCTCGTTGACGATCCGGCTGGCCATGCGCGCCAGGAGATCGTAGGGCAGCCGGGCCCAGTCGGCGGTCATAAAGTCCTCGGTGGTCACGGCGCGGATGCCCACCAGCTCGGCATAGGTGCGCTCGTCACCCATGACGCCGACGCTCTTGACCGAGGGGAGCACGGCAAAGTATTGCCTCGGCATGCCTGCCGCGCCGTCGCCGCCCAACCCGGCGGCCGAGGCATTCCATGCCTCGATCTCGCTGGTGACGATGGCATCGGCCTCGCGGAGCCGGTCCAGCCGGTCGCGGGTCACCTCGCCCATGATGCGCACGGCCAGGCCGGGGCCAGGGAACGGCTGCCGATAGACGATGTGCTTCGGCAGGCCGAGCTCGATCCCCACGCGCCGCACCTCGTCTTTGAACAGGTCGCGCAGCGGCTCCACCAACTTGAATCGCATGTCCTCGGGCAGCCCGCCGACGTTATGATGGGTCTTGATCCGCGCCGACGACCGGCCGGTCCCGGCGCTCTCGATCACGTCGGGATAGAGCGTCCCCTGCACCAAAAAGTCGGCCTGGCCGACCTCCTCCGCCGTCCGCTCAAAGACGCGCACAAAAGTCTCGCCGATGCGGCGGCGCTTTTCCTCCGGCTCGGAGACGCCCGCCAGCGCGCCCATGAAGCGGGCCTCGGCATCCACGTAAATGACCTCGGAGCCCAGGTATTGCAGGAAGGCGGCCATGTTGTTTTTGGCTTCATCCTTGCGCAGGAAGCCGTGGTCCACAAAGATGCAGGTCAGCCGGTCGCCGATGGCGCGCTCCACCAGCGCCGCCGCCACGGAAGAGTCCACCCCACCAGAGAGGCCGCAGACCGCGCGGCTCTCACCCACCTGCTCGCGGATTTGGGCGATGGCCTCTGTGATGAACGAACTGGCGGTCCACAGCCCGTGGCAGCCGCAGACGCGGTAGAGGAAATTGCGGAGGAGCTTGGTTCCCTGCGGGGTGTGCGCCACCTCGGGGTGGAATTGCAGGCCATAGATGCGGCCGCGGGCATCGGCCATGGCCGCGATGGGCGAGTTGTCGCTGGCGGCGATGGCCCGAAAGCCGGGCGGAAGGGCGGTCACCTGGTCACCGTGGCTCATCCAGACGGATTGGGGAGCGGGCAGCCCCTCAAAGAGGGGGCTATCGGCGGCGATGGTGTCCAGGCTGGCCTGGCCGTATTCGCGGCGCGGCGCGCGGGAGACCTGGCCGCCCAGGAGGTGGGCCAGCGCCTGCATCCCATAGCAGATGCCCAGGATCGGCTTGCCCAGGTCCAGCACGTGCTGCTGGAGCTGCGGCGCGCCCTCGCCATAGACGCTGGCCGGCCCACCGGAGAGGATGATCCCTTGCGGGTGGAAGGCGGCCAGCCGCTCGGCGGGGACATCCCAGGGGAAGAGGCGGCAATAGACGTTGCACTCGCGGACGCGGCGCACGATGAGCTGCGCGTATTGCGAGCCAAAGTCCAGAACAGCAATCGCTTCTGCGGTGGGGTGGCCGGGGCTGGGCCTATCCGTCATGGTCTGACCTCAATCGTCCGCGATCACGATCTTGCCGTCGTCCATGGCCTTGATGACGGCAAGCGACTCGACGCGAAGTCCCAGCGAGGCAAGCAGCTCGCGCCCGCCCTCGAAGGACTTTTCGATCACCGCCCCGATGCCGACGACGGCGCCGCCGGCGCGGTGGACCACGCGCACCAGCGCGTGCAGGGTCTGGCCGCTGGCGAGAAAGTCGTCGATGATCAGGATGCGGTCCTCCGGGCCCAGCACCTCCGGCGACACGATCAGCTCGACCATATGGCCTTTGGTGTGCGAGGGGGCGGTCTCCACCAGGCAGTCGGCGGGCATGGTGATGGGCTTGTGCTTGCGGGCAAAGATCACCGGCACGTCCAGCGCGGCGGCGGTGGCCAGCGCCGGGGCGATCCCCGAGATCTCGGCGGTGAGCACCTTGGTGGGCTGGGCGCTGGCAAAGCGCCGCGCCAGCTCGCGCCCGGCCGCCATCATCAGGGGCGTGTCGACTTGGTGGTTGATAAAGGTGTCGGCCTTGAGGATGCCGCTGCCCAGGTTGCGACCTTCACAAGCGATCTTGTCTTTCAGTGCCTGCATCTGCTGGCGCCTTCCTTGATGGAGGTGCGTGTCCTGATGGACACGCTCATCTGCGCTATTATAGTCGGAATCGCGCGAAACGCACAATCTGCAGGCGGCAAACGGCCATTTGGCCCGCACCCCCGAGGGGCCTATACTGGGGCGGGGCGGATTGCCTGCGCCATTCCGCGGCACGCCACCATACCAAGGAGGCTCAACCGATGCAATCCCAAGCCAAGACCGTCGCCGAGTACCTGGCCGAGTTGCCCGCCGACCGTCGCGAGACGGTGGAGGCGGTGCGTCGCGTCATCCTGGCCCATCTGCCGCCGGGCTATGAAGAGGCGATGAACTGGGGCATGATCGCCTACCAGGTGCCGCTGGAGTGGTATCCCCACACCTACAACGGCCAGCCGCTCATGTACGCCGCGCTGGCCTCGCAGAAGGCCCACCTATCGCTCTACCTCACCAGCATCTATATGGACGACGAGGCCCGCGCCAAGTTCGAGGCGGCCTACCGGGCCACGGGCAAGCGTTACGATGCGGGCAAGTCGTGCGTGCGCTTTAGAAAGCTGGACGACCTGCCGCTCGAGCTGGTTGGGGAGGCCATCGGCGCGCTGGGCGTGGACGAGTTCGTGGCGCGGGTCGAGTCCGCGCAGGCGAGCCGCCAGGCCGGGCGTGGCTAGCGCGCCAGCCGCACCCGGGCCAGATACTCGCTCAGCTCGCCCAGCACCGTGGGGCGGTTGGGGAGGGGGCTATACTTGTAGGCGCGGCTCAGGCGGGATTGCAGGCCCTTGATGGCGCGCTGGTGCCAGGGCCAATCCCACGCCTCCAGCAGGCTTCGCTCCTCTGTCTTGGCGGAGATGAGATCGGGGAGCGGCTCCACCGGGAACCGCTCGGCGAGGGTGCGGATGTTGCATTCGAGCTCGCCCGTCTCCAGCACGTGGATGCCGGTCATCAGCACGCGATAGATGTACAGGAGCGTCTTGATGTGCTTGGGGTCCTTGTCCCGCAGCTTGGCGATCTGGGCGCGAGAAAAGCCGTTGTAGTGGTGGTAGAGGCGGCGGGTGATGCAGCCGCGAGCCAGCTCGCGCAGGGGCGCCAGCGTCTCCTCGCCCATCAGCACCAGCGGCGAGAGGATCTCCTCCAGGATGGAGCCGTTGCCCTGGGCGAGCATGCCAACGTACTTTCCGATCTCGTGCAGCACGAGGTCCATGTCCAGCCCGTCCACCAGGCACAGGCGGGTGAGGGTGTCGCTGGGGCTCTCGGGGCCCGCGGCCTCGATCGAGGGCTGCACGAAGGCGCCGCGCAGGTCGAAATCGCTATCCGACGAGGGGAACCCATACACGTCCACGCCGATAACGGTGACAAAGAGCGGATCGATCTCCCAGTCGGCGATGATCCGGCGCAGCGGCTCGTAATAGTCAGTGATGTCACGGTGGATGGGCAGTTCCATGGGCAGGGATTATAGCATAAAAACCCGCAGCGGTCACATTGGCCGGTCGCTCGCGCCGATCTCCGCAGGTCTGCGCCAGCCGGTGGGCGCGGGGCGCACCTCTGCAGCTAGGCCAGCACGTGGCCGATCTGCTCCTAGCAGGGTCAGCCCGCCGCTTCCCATTCCCCCCTGGTCAACTCGAAGGAATAGCCGAGGAATTCGGCAGGCTTTCCGTCGCGCCCGGGGCCAAATGAGGTCACGCTCTCGCCCACGCGGCGGAAGCCTAGTCGTGCCAGCAGCCGGCAGGAGGACTGATTCGCCGCCGCGGTCCCGCTGACCACCTTCTCCGCCTGGAGCGTCCCAAAGGCGTGGGACAGAAGCGCCTGGCACGCCTCAGTGGCATAGCCCTGGCCGTGATAGTCGGAATTAAGGACGTAGCCGAGGTTTAGGGCGCGCTCGCCCTGCTCGGGGTTGAGCGCGACGAACCCGATCAGCCGGCCGGTGTCCTTCAGGCAGACCGCCAGGTAGCGCTCGCCGCTGGCGAACCACGCCGCAATCTTGCGAATCTCATCCGGCGAGGTCGGCCACGGCTGGTCATAGGCGGCGAGCTCGGAAGCCTGGTATTGGCAGATTATCTCGTGCAGGGCCTCCCAGTCGCTGGCGCAAAAGTTCCTGAGCGTGAGCCTCTCCGTCTCGAGAATCGTCATGGCACACCCTCCGATGCTTCTTTCGTGGGCAGATAGGGAGGCTCGCGCCCTCCGATCTCTGCGCGGCGTCCCCCGCCTTACGCCCAGGTGCGATGGAGTGAACGAACACCATTCTACCCCGGACACCCTCAGCGGTCAATGAGACCAAGACTCGCAAGATGCGCCAGAGGGACAGTTCTGAGACTTACTGGCCGCTCGCGCTCGGCCCCCATTTGCTGTCTCGACCTGACTGGGATATGATACCCTCTGCGTCTCACAACTCGACCATGTATCATAGACCACCGCAGAGACGCAGAGAACGCAGAGATTGAGAGGCTGAGGAGACGAGAAGGGTAGGGCCTCGAGGAAATGTGGCGCCGACTGCTCTGCTCTCATGGTTCTGTTTTCTCTCTGCGGCTTCTGCGCCTCTGCGGCGGGGTCCGATTTCCCGCGCGGGAACGCGCATAAGGAGAGTGCGATGAAGGCGTACATGCTGGTGGAAAAGGACAAGCTGGAGCTGGTGGACCTGCCGATGCGCAAGCCCGCCCGCAACGAGATGCTGCTCAAGGTGGAGGCCTGCTCCATCTGCGGCTCGGACCTGGAGGGCCTGCACGGCATCCATCCCAAAGTGGTGATGCCGGTGGTGATGGGCCACGAGATGGCCAGCACCGTGGTGGAGGTGGGGGCCGACGTGAAGCAGTTCAAGCCGGGCGACCGGGTGGCCGGGACCGGGTCGGTCTCCTGCGGGCGCTGCGCCAACTGCCTGGCGGGCCGCCGCCACGAGTGCCTCAGCCCGCTCAGCCCGGGTTTCACCGGCCAGGGCGCCTATGCCGAGTATTTCATCTGCACGCCGCACAGCGTGACCCTGATCCCTGAGGGGATCAGCTTTGACGAGGCGGCGGTGGCGCAGCCGGCGGGCATCGCCAACCACGCGGTGACCCAGCGGGCCAAGATCCTGGCGGGCGAGCTGGTACTGGTGCAGGGCTGCGGCCCCATCGGCCTCTCGGCCATGCGCCATGCCAAGCTGGCGGGCGCCAAGGTGGTCAGCACCGATATCGTGGACTATCGCTGCGATTATGCCGTGGAGCTGGGCGCGGACGTGGTGCTAAACGCGCACCGCGACGACGTGCGCCAGGCGATCATGGACCTCTCCGGCGGCAAGGGCGCGGACAAGGTGATCGAGTGCGTGGGCGGCGCGCAGGACGAGACCATCCCGCAGGCGGTGCGCTGTGTCAAGAACGGCGGGCTGGTGACCGTGGTCGGCTCCTTCGCGGAGGACCGCGCCACCCTGCCCATCATCAACTTCAAGTTCAGCGAAAAGGCCATCATCGGCTCGCAGGGCATGGCCCCTGGCTATGCGGCCATTTTCGACCTGGTCCTCTCCGGCAAGATGGACCTGACGGCGCTGATCAGCCATACGATCTCGCTGGACGAACTGCCCCAGGGCCTGGCTATGATGGACACCAAGTCGGACAATGTGATGAAGGTCGTCGTGCGGCCCTAACGTCAAGAAGGAGGATATCACCATGAGTCTGCCGACGGAGAAGGATCTGGAGCGCTGCAATTGCAGCCGCTGCCCGAGCTTTATCGCGGGCGACACCAAGCTCTATTGCGTGCATGGCAAGAGCGCGAAAAAGCCGATCGAGAAGGGCTGCATCTGCCGCACCTGCCCGGTGCACGTGGAGAACGCGCTCAAGGGCCGCGCCTTTTGCCTGCGCGGTCAAGCCAAGGAATAACCACAAAGGGGATCAATCATGCGGATCGTTTACTTTACCTACTTTGGCCGGATCGGCTCCCGGGTGCTCGAGTGGATGCTGGCTAACACCAATGACGAGTTCCTCGGCGTGGTCTCCCGGCCCGGCGAGCAGGGCACGGCCATCCTCGACGTGGCCTTCAAGCACTATCTGCCGCTCTATCAGCCGCAGGTGAACGTCAATGACCCCGTCTTTTTGGACCTGCTGCGCAAGCTGGACCCGGATATCTTTATCTCGATGTATTTCGGGCGGCTCTTTGGCCCCGAGATGCTGGCGATCCCCAAGGTGGGCTGCTTGAACATGCACCCCTCGCTGCTGCCCAAGTATCGGGGGCAGGGGCCTTCCACCTGGCCGATCGTCAACGGCGAGACCGAGACCGGCCAGACGGTCCATTGGCTGAACGAGGGGATCGACGCCGGCGACATCATTGCGCAGCGGGCCATCCCCATCGCCCCGGACGACACCAGCCGCACGCTGGGAAAAAAGCTGGAGGACCTGGGGGTGGAGCTGTTCACCGAGACGTGGCCGCTGATCGCCTCCGGCAAGGCCCCGCGCATCGTCCAGGACGATTCGCAGGCGACCTATAGCGTGGCGCCACGGCGGGAGCATTCGCGCATCCGCTGGAGCATGACGGCGGTGCAGATCCACAACATGTGCCGCGCCTTTATCGACGGCGGCGGCGCCTGGGCGCGGGTGGGCGGCAAGCGCTTGTTCATCCACAAGGCGCAGCCCTATACGGGCAGCCTCCGGGTGGAGGGCGCCCGGCCGGGCCAGGTGCTGGCGATCCTGGGGCTGGGGGTTTTGGTGCAGGCCGCCGATGGGCCGGTGCTTTTGACCAGCACCAGCGTCGGCGAAGACGGGCCCGACCTGATGACCCTGCTGGGCCAGACGCTTGGCAACCTGCCGATCGTGCTGGGGTAAGCGACGAAATCCCCATATGTAGAAGCCCCTGCAGGAGCTTTCCTGCGGGGGCTTTCCATGCTTTTCGGCGGTAACCAGACCAAACGCGATAGGCGATCAGCGATAGGCCCTATCCGCTAGATCCCCGCGCCGCCTTCCATCTCTTCGCTGACGCGAATGGGCGTGACCAGCACCTTGTCCACGCGCAGCCCGTCCATGTCCATCACCTCGAAGCGCAGGTTGCCCCACTCAAAGCTATCGCTACTGGCCGGGATGCGCCCCAAGAAGGTCATCACGAACCCGCCAAGGGTCTGGTAGTACTGCTCTCCCTCGTCTGGGAGCTCGCGCAGGTCAAAGAGGTCCTGAAACTCGTCCATGGGCAGGCCGCCATCCACCAGCCAGCTTCCGTCCTCCCGCGGAGTCACCTCGGCCTCCTCCAACTCGTCGGGCTCGGGGAGGTCGCCGACGATGGCCTCCAGCATGTCGTTCAGGGTCACCAGCCCCAGCACGCCGCCGTATTCATCCACCACCACGGCGATCTGCGAGCGCGTCTCGCGGAAGCGCTCGAGCATGTCAAAGGCGGGCATCCCTTCCGGCACATACAGCGCGGGGATCAGCATTTCTCGCAGGTTGATCGGCTGCCCTAGCAGGCTTTGGGCCAGCAGATCCTTGCTGCGCACCAGCCCCAGCAGGTTATCGAGGCTGCCCTCGGCCACGGGAAAGTGCGAGTGCCCGCCGGCGATGATCTTGGCGCGGATGTCCTCCGGCGGGTCGTTGACGTCCAGCCAGATCACCTCGGGACGCGGGGTGATCAGCGCGCTCACGCTGCGGTCGCCCAGGCGAAAGACCCGTCCCACCATCTCTTCCTCGATGGGCTCAAAGACTCCGACGCGCGCGCCGTGCTCCATGAGCCCCTTGACCTCGTCCTCGGTCACGGCGGGCTCGGTGCTGGGCTTGACGCCCAAAATGCGGATGACCAGGTCGGTGGAGGCGCTGAGCAGCCGCACCACCGGCGCAAAGAGCTTGGACATGGCGCGCATGAATGGGGCGATGGCGGAGGCGATCTTTTCGGCATTGGCGAGCGCCAGCCGTTTGGGGGCCAACTCGCCCAGGACCAGGGTGAGAAAGGTGATCAACAGGACCACCACAGCCAGGCTGAGCCCGTTGCTGTAGGGCTGGAGGGCCGGAACCTGGGCCAGGAGCGGGGCGAGCCCTTCGGCGATGGCGGTGCCGCCGAAGGCGCCGGCCAAGATGCCCACCAGGGTGATGCCGACCTGCACGGTGGAAAGGAACTGCCCTGGCTCGTTGACCAGGGCGAGCGCGGCCCGGGCCCCCCGGCTGCCGCTATCGGCGCGTTCCTCCAGGCGGGCCTTGCGCGCCGAGACGATGGCGAATTCGGCGAGGGCGAGGAAGCCATTCGCCAGAATGAGGACAAAAACGATGATAATGTCTGCTGCCATATGGCGCGTCTATCTTGTCCTTGCGCTGCTGAACCCTGCCGGGCCCCCGCCAGAGAGCGCTCGACGACGGATCCCGTGGGGAGCGGGGCGCAGACCGGTCAGGTTGCTCTGCTGCCTAGATTGTACTGTAATGCGCCAATTGGTCAAATCTGCGGGTCTGACTCCGTGCCGTCAGCCTGCCCAACGCGCAGCTCGCCGCGCGGGGTGCGAAAATAGGCCCAAAAGAGCATCGCGCCCACAGCGCTGATGGCTCCGCCCACCAGAAAGAGCGTCGGGTAGCCCCACGCGCTGATGGCAAAGCCCCCCGCCCAGGCGACCAGCCCGTAGCTGAGGCCCGTGGCCAGCGTATCCGCCCCGGCCATGGTGGTGCGCCAGCGCGGCGCCACCAGCTCTTGCTGCAACAGCAGCACCGCCGGGACCATGATCCAGGCGTAGGTGCTATTGAGGACAAAGACCAGCCCGGCGACGGTGGGGTGGGGAGCCAGCGCCAGCGGGACCAGGTTTACGGCGGAGAGCAGGGTGCAGAGCACGATCAGGCCGACCCGGCCGGAGCGCTTGCCCAGGAACGGCATGGCGAGCGCCGCCACAAAGCCGGCCAGTCGACCGGCGCCAAACCAGAGCCCGATGGTGGCCGTGGATACCCCCAACACGTCGTCCATATAGACGTTGAAAAAGGTGGAGGCAGCGGATTGGCCGACCAGCCGCAGCGCCACCACCACCGCCATGACGGTGATGACCTCATAGGGCGGGCTGCCCGTCCCGCCGGCGACCACAGGGCCGCGAGATGGGTCCACGTCGACGGAACGGCGCAGGATGGGGACGGCCGCCGCCAGCAAAAGCGGTGCGACGAGCAGCGCGTAGCGATAAGGCGCTGGGTGGTCCAGCGAGAGGCCCAGTGTCCTGGCCAGCAGGCTGGGCGCAAAGCCGCCAAGGAGGCTGCCGGCCAGCGCGGCCAGCGGCATCAGCGCCGACTGGACCGAAAAGGCCAGGTCGCGCATCTCGACGGTGGCCACGGCCATGAGGAAAGGGCTCGAATTGACGATGAACAGCGACATGCCCAGCCCGGACAGCACGTTGCTGGCGAGGAGCCAGCCGCGCTGCCAGGCTGCCGGGAGCCATTCTGCTCCCAGGAAGAGCAGCCCGCCCCAAACGGAGAGGGCCAACCCGGCGGTCATGGCGCGCCGCAGGCCCCAGCGCTGGCCCGCGGCGCCGGCGGGGAGGCCAAAGAACGCCTGGGCCAGGAGCGAAGCCCCGTTCACCAGGCCGATGAACTCGGGGCCATAGCCCAGGCGCAGCATATAGATGTTGAGCAGCACGCTAAAGACGCCGCCATAGAGGGTAAAGCCGAACAGGCTGGAGGCCACCAGGAAGCGACGCGCGTCGCCGCCGAAGGAGCGGATGTTGCGCCAGTAGGATAGCATGGGCGGTGTGCGCGCTCCTATCTCAGGGCGAACTTTTCATAATGCGTACACCTGCGCGGCACGCCGAGCTGGCGCAGCGCCGCCAGGACCTTGCTCATCATGATTGCCGGGCCGCAGACGAAGCACTGGCTCTGGGCCACTTCCGGCGCGCAGCGCTGGATCAGCTCGGCGGTGATGTACCCCTTCTCGCCGGGCCAGTCCGGCTGAGCCGACAGCACGTGAACCACCCGTAGCGTTGGCATGGCCGCGGCCATCTCGTCGAGCTCGCGGCGGAAGACGATGTCGCGCTCGGTTTTGTTACCCCACAGGAGCAGCACCTGCCGCTCTAGGCTGCGGTCGTGCATGTAGCGCAGCATGCTCATAAAGGGCGTGATGCCGATGCCCCCGGCGATGAGCACCAGCCGGTCGGCGTCGTGGTTCATAAAGCTGAACACGCCATAGGGCGCGTCGATATAGGCCTGGTCCTGGGTGGTGGTCTCGCGGACGGTGGCGGTAAAGTCGCCCACCGCCTTGATGGTGACGCCGAGCTGCGCGGAGGTGGGGCTCGTGCAGATGGTGAAAGGATGCGACTCGGAGACGCGGCCCTGGCGGCCGAGTTGCAGGGTCATGAACTGGCCGGGTTGGTGATGGACCGGGCGCCCCTCGAAGCGCAGGCTCCAGGTGTCGTGGGTCTCCTGGGTGACGGCGGCGACGGCGTAGGGATGGCGGCGCACGTCGGCCAGCCGCAGCAGCTTGGCGACTACGATGGCGACATAGGTGGCCGCCATGGCGAGCCACAGGGCGCGCACCAGGCCGCCGCCCGTGTCGCTGCCGAAGAGGAGGCTGTGCAGCAGGCCCGCGGGGAGCACCAGGTAGCTCGCCAGGTGGATGCGCTTCCAGGTCTCATAGCTCCACTTGAGGCGGCGGTAGAGGAGCGCCGCGCCCGCCACGGCCAGCAGAAGCGTCAGCGTCACGGCGCCGCCGATCTTGGCCGGGGTGATGGTGGGGATGAGTCCCGCGGCCAGGTCGGAGGCGAAGAGAAACGCCGGATGGATTACCAGGAGGATGAGCGCCAGCACGCCGGTGACCCGGTGCATGGCGAACATGCGGTCCAGGCCGATCCCCCGCTCCAGCCAGCGGACCTTGGAGCTGAGGACGAACTGGTAAAAGACCATGACGAACCCCACCAGCGCCAACACTCGGCCCCCGCTGTAGAGGTATGCACTGGCAGGCAGGCCGGACGAGAGGGTCCTCGCCCAGACGGCCAGCGGGATCAGTGCCGTGATGGCGATGACCACGATGAGCAGCGTTCGCTTCATGCGCGCCTCCCTATGGAACACGGGACACGGATGCCGACCAATCAGACTGATTCAGGATCTGACTTGCTAAGCCAGTATCTTGATTTTGTCCGGGTTCACCCAGTTGGCGAGCGGTTTGCCCTGCAGGAACCGTTCCATGTCGTCGATGACCGTCGCGGCCAGGCGCAGCCGGGACTCGGTGGCCCAGCCCGCCATGTGCGGAGTCAGGATCACGTTATCGAGCTTGCGGAAGGGGCTATCCTCCGCCAGCGGCTCCTGCGGAAAGACGTCCAGCGCGGCGCTAAAGCGGCCGGTCTGCAGCTCTTGCAGCAGCGCATCATAGTCCATCACCACCGCGCGGGCGTTGTTCACCAGCACCGCGCCATCGCGGATCATCCGCACGTGCTGGGCGGTGATCATGCCGATGGTCTCGTCGGTGACCGGCGCGTGGACCGAGATCACGTCGCTGGTGGACATCAGCTCTTCCAGGGAGACCAGCTCCACGCCCAGCTCCTGGGCGGCTGCCTGCGGCAGGTAGGGGTCGAAGACCAGCACCTTGCAGTGGAACGGCTCCAGCAGCTTGATCACCCGGCGGCCAACCATGCTCGCCGAGATCAGGCCGACCCGCTTGCCATAGAGCTCGCGGATGTGGGCCCGCGTCGGCCAGCGCACGCCGGACTTGAGCTGGGCGTTCATGGTCTGATAGTTGCGCAGGAGCGCCAGCATCATGAGCAGGGTGAACTCGGCCACCGAGTCGGCGATGGTGGCAGCGGAGTTCACCACGGTGATGCCGTGATCGGCGACGATGGGGAACATGGCGCGGACACTGCCCGCGGCGTGGCCGATAATCTTGAGCTTGTCGGCGCGGGCCAGCATCTCTTCGGTGAACTTGGGCACGCCCCAGCTTGTGAGCAGGCCCCAGGCCCCGGGCAGGCGCTCCTGGAGCTCCTCGGCGGTGAGCGGCTTTTCGCCCAGGTTCCAGATGGGCGTGGCAAAGGATTCGAGCTGGGCCTTGGCGCTCTCAGACAGGATGTCGCGGCAGAGCTCCTGCCCAGGCACAACGACGACGATCGGCTTGTTCATTCTAGACCCTCCCTTTAAGTATAGGCGCGTAGCGCTACTTCCTGACCAACGGCAAGACGAGGCGGCGGCTCATCGTCACGCGGGCGAACTTTTGGATGCGGTGGTTGCCCTTGTCCGCCACATAGACGTTGCCCCCAGCATCGACGGCGATGCCGCTGGGCTCCAGGAACTGCCCGAGACCCGCTCCGCGCGTGCCCCACATCGCCAGCAGATGGCCGGCGCGGTCGAACTTTTGTACGCGGTGGTTGTTGGTATCGGCCACATAGACCCCGCCCTGGGCGTCCACAGCGACGCCGTAAGGATAGTTGAACTGCCCCGGCGCGGACCCGCGGCTGCCCCAGGCGCGCAGGTAGCGCCCTTGCAGGTCAAAGACCTGGATGCGGTGGTTGTCGGCATCGGCGACAAAGACCTCGCCGCCGCCGATGGCCAGCAGGCGCGGCCCGCGGAACTGTCCCGGCGCGTCGCCATAGCTCCCCCAGGCGAAGGCGAAGGCGCCATTGGGCTGAAAGACCTGCACGCGATTGTTGCCGGTGTCCGTGACATAGATGCGCCGGTCGGCGCTGACGGCCACGCCGCGCGGGAAGGCAAATGCTCCGGCGCTGCTGCCGTTATAGCCCCACTTGAGGAGAAAGTCGCCATTGGGCTTGAACGCCTGCACGCGGTGGTTGTAAAAGTCCACCACATAGACGTTCCCCTCGGCGCAGGCGGCGACACCGATCGGCCAGTAGAAGGAGCCGCCGGGGGAGTAGTAATCGCCGAACTGCCCCCAACTGGACAGGTAAGAGCCGTCGGCGGTGAAGGCCTGCACGCGGTTATTGCGCGTGTCGGTGACATAGACCGTGCCATTGGGCGCCGCGGTGATGCCGATGGGCTCGCGGAAGCGCCCCACGGCGGTGACCTGCCCGCCCCATTGGGCCAGGTAGCGCCAATCCCGATCAAAACGCTGGATGCGGTTGTTGCCGGAATCGGCGACCAAGACATCATAGCTGGCGCTCACGGCCACGGCATAGGGCAGCGAGAACTGGCCCGGCCCGTTGCCCTCGCCCCCCCAGGCGCCGAGGTAGAGGCCGCTGCCGGTGTAGCGCTGGATGCGATGGTTGAGGCTATCAGCCAGATAGAGTGTGTCGCTGCGATCCACGGCCAGCGCCCAGGGATCGCCGAACTGGCCGTCGCCAGGACCCAGGCTCCCCCAGCGCCCCAGCGGCACACCGTCGCAGGCGAAGCTCTGCACGTCGTCCCGCCCCACGTCCGAGACATAGACGTAGCCGAGCGAGTCGATGGCGATGCCAGCGGGCTGTAGAAACTGGCCGCTGCCGGAGCCCTGGCTGCCGAAGGAGAGCAGCCACTCCCCCGCGAGGGAGAAGCGCTGCACGCGGTGGTTGCCCATATCGGTGACATAGACAGTGGACTGGCGGTCGAAGGCCAGGGCGATGGGCTGGTCGAACTGGCCGGGGCCGCTGCCGTAACTGCCCCACTGGTAGAGGAAGCGTCCGTCGCGGTCAAAGACCTGGACGCGGTGGTTGCCCCGGTCGGCGACATAGACCAGCCCTTGGGACGAGATGGCGAGGCCCTGGGGCGTATCAAAGCGTCCTGCGGCCTGACCAAAGCCGCCCCAACTGGCCACAAAGAGGCCGCTGGGGTCGAACTTTTGCATCACGTGGTGGTTCGAGTCGGCCACGTAGACAAAGCCGTTGGCGTCCACGGCGACGCCGCGCGGCCAGGAGAGCTCGCCGGCCAGCGCCGGCCCGCCCCATTGCATGACATAATCGTAACGCTCTGCGGCGGGCGCGCTGAAAGCGGGCGCAAGGGCGGAGCCGCCGAGGACCGGGCCGCTCAACTCGGGGGGCAGGGGCGAAGACATCTCACCGGTCGCCGCCGCAGGCGATAGGGCGATCCGGGCGCAAACCAGCCAGAGGACGAGAGAAAGCCAGGCTCGACGGCCAGAGGTCATGTCCACCTCGTAGGCTCCAGAGGATGCCCAGGCCGGGCCAGGCCTGGATCACGGCGCCGCGACATCCGTTACTTGGACTATTATACGCAACTTGACTTGTGATGAAAACAACGCTATACTTGCGGCGTTGGAATCCTGCGAAAGGAGGCGCGTGATGACCTTGGTGAGCACCTGGAGAGGTAGCTTGTCCTAGCGCGCCTGGTTCGCCTGCCAATCCTGGCGGTCGCCGGCGCATCAGCCCGGGGGACCGCTTTTTTGTTGCCGATCTGCTAACGCTGCGGCCCCTTGGGCTCGCAGCGTTTTTGCTTTCGTCTTAGGGAAAGGGGACTCATCCATGTCAGAGCAGTTGATGCTCAGATCGCTGAATATCGAGCAGGATGCCGAGGCGTTGGCGACTATGTTCAATGGCTCGGACGACCAGTGGCCCGGCTCGTTCACCGGAGGCGTGCCCTTCAACGTGGAGCGCATCCGACGCTGGTACGAGGAAGAGGACGCGCTGGATGTGTTCATCTGGGCCGAGCCGGACGGGACCATCGCCGGGTACTGCTCGTTGCAGGCCCAGGCCTCGGAGAAGGGCACCGGCTATGTGCACCTGCTGAACGTGCATCCCGCCTACCAGAAGCGCAGCCTGGCGCGCCGCTTCCTGACCAACGCCGTCGAGCGTTGCGTCAAGCTGGGCTTTCGCCGCCTCGACCTGCATACCTGGCCGGGCAACCTCAAGGCGGTGCCGCTCTACAAAAAGACCGGCTTCTTCTGGATGCCCGATACGCAGGTCTATATGCAGAACTATATTCCGTGGCTGCTGCAGGCGCCGTGCGCCCGGCCGTACTTTGACAAGCACGACTGGTACGCCACGTACAAGCGCAAGCTGGAGCAGCACGAGGATGACGAGCGCTGGCGCGGCATGAAGGTCTTTACCTACCACTGGGAGGAGGGCGGCGACTCCCTCACCGCCTGGGCCGACCGGGAGGGACGGGCCATCACCGCGCTGGAGACGGACGCCTTTTTCGCCGCCGCCATCCCGGCCCAGATCAAGCCAGCCAAGGGTGCGCGCACGACCATGCGCTGGGAGCTGCGCAACAAGGGCGAGCGGCCCCTGTCCGTCTCGATCATCGCCCGCGGCACGGAGCATCTCAAGCTCGACTATCGGGAGAACCTCATCGTGGCGCCCGGCGAGACCGTGGAGCGATCCGCCGAGGTGGAGGTAGATGCGAAGACGCCGCGGGTGTCACGGCGCAAGCCCGCCCCCAAGATCGAGACGCTGCTGGTGATCGACGGGCAGACGCTCGAGCTGGGCACGGGCTTGGCTCCCGAGCCCGCGCTGCAGGCGCGGCTGATGCCGCTGCGCTTCACCCTGGCTCCTGGCGCGCGGCGGTCGGTGAACCTGCAACTGCGGAACGCGCTGGACGTGCCCGTGGAGGCCCAGGTGCAGCTCGTGCCCACGCCGGGGCTGACCCTGAGCAGCACGGGGCTGGAGATCGCTCTTCCGCCGCACGGGCAGGGCGGGCTGCCTCTGGAGTTGTCCGCCGCGGCGCCGGGCGCGCACGCGATCCAGGCGCTGGTGAGCTACCGCGCGGGAGAGCAGCAGGGAGTCGCCGAGCCGCAGCGGCTGCCGGTGTTCGCCCTCTATCCCGGGCAAGCCCTGGCCTGTGACGAGGAGGACGGCATCCGCGTGGATACCGACTCGGGCAGCTTTTTCATCGGCAAGGAGGGCGGCGGTCTGAGCCTCTATGCGCTGGAGAGCGATCGGGAGATGGGCAGCATGGGCGCCGAGTTCGGCCCGCCCTATGACCCCTCCGAGTTCCGCTACGCCCAGGCGAGCCTCTCCTGGCGGCCGGAGGGCAGCGGGGTGGTGGTGACCAGCGAGCAGGTCTCCCAGCGCTTCCCGGGCCTCGCCCTGGTGCGCGAGCTGCACTTCCTGGGCGGGCCGCTGGTGCGCATGGTGTATAGGCCGCTGAACCGCGGCGACAAGGAGCATGCACCGGATCTGATGCAGGGCGCCCCGCGCTTCTGGAACACCCAGCGGACCTATACCATCCCGCTGCGAGGCGGGCTGCTGCGCGCCGAAAGCACGGGCTACCCCGCCGGCGACGACGAGCTGCCACGCAAGACGGACAAGTTCGCCGAGAAATGGATGTCCTACGAGACCAAGTTCGGCACCGTCGGCATCATCTGGGACAAGAGCTTTGAGGAGCTCGAGTTCTGGGGCGCCCCGTATCTGCGCCGCTGCCGCCTGGCCTGCCCGCCTCACCAGTGGGCCGAGCCGTTCGAGAGCTGGCTTTACTTTGGCTCCGGCGACTGGCGCGACGTGCAGCGGGCCTGGGCGCGGTTAGCTGGCCGCGAGCAGCCGGCGCTCCTGACCGAACCCGAGCCGATCGTCAAGCTGAGCTGCGAGCAAGGGGTGCCGGCGGCGCATGACGGCGCCCTGCAGCCCACGCTCAAGCTGGAGAACCGGCGCGAGCGCAAGCTGGCCGGCGAGCTGCGGCTGAGCGCGCCGGAGGGCTGGACCGTGCAGCCGGATCGACTGGCGTTCCAGGAGGTCGACCGGGGCAAGCCCTTCACCGCGCGGGTGACCTTGGAGGCCAAGCGGCCCGCGCCTGCCGGGCTCAAGCTGCGCGCCATCATCTCGACACCGCTCTGCGACGAGGAACGAGAGCTCCCCTTCGTGGTGCTGGGGGATGGCGGCAAGGTGGCGGTGACGGAGGGCCAGCAGGACGGGCAGGCGGTCTGGACCCTCGACAACCGCCGGATGCGCCTGACGGTAGCGCCCCAGTTCGCCGGCACGGTGGCGCGCTGGCTCACGCCAGACGGCGCGAACCACCTGGACAGCGCCTTCCCCACGGTCGGCGTCAAGAGCTGGATGGCGCCCTTCTACGGCGGCATCTGTCCGGTGCTCTGGACTGACGAGGATGGCGGCTACCCCGGCAAGCTCTACCTGGAGCCTCTGGCGGCCAAGGTAGCGACGGTCAAGGACGGCCAGGGGCTCAAGTGGCAGGGCGTGACGCTCTCCGCCGAGCTGCAGCGCGAGCCGCTGCGCGGGCTGCGGGTGGAGCTCGACTACCTGACCACTGGCGATAGCCCGGTGCTCAAGGCGGTGCTGCGGCTGCGCAACGCCACGGGCGCCGTCCGCAAGGTCCAGGGCGGGTTCACCACTTTCTGGGCGGTGGACGGGAGCTATGCGGAGAACGTGCTGCACGGCGGCGCATGGACCAGCCGTCGCACCGACTATATGGATAGTTGGGTGGATGTGCTGCACTGGGGCGCGGTGTCCAACCCGGCGACGGGCCGGGCGGCGATCCTGATCTGCCCCGAGCCGGTGGTGCGGCTCACCGAGGAAGGGCGCAGCTCCACCGCCGTCTCGGCGATGGACGAACTGCTCATCCCGCCGCAGGGCGTCGCTGAGCGGGTGATCTATCTGGCCGTGGCGCCGGATCTGGACGCGGCCAAGGGCTGGACCGTCCTGAGCGGATACCGCTAATCGCGAATCGCATATCGTGAGTCTGAGACGGCGGTTTGGCGCGTTCCCTCGCGGAGCGGGCCAAGCCGCCGTTCCCTTTCCGAGCTGGTGGACACCTCGCTCAGAAGCTCGCAATACGCCATTGGCGATATGCGATATGCGATACGCGCCCCCTACAGCGGACCCGGAGAGGACGAGAGGCGGGTCCACCCAAATTGGATGCTGGCCTCAAAGACCCGGTCGTAGTGCTCCACCACCCATTCTTGGACGCCGGTCAGGCCGCGCTCCACGACATACTCCTGGCCGGTCCCGTCGTGCCATTCGTCAATGAGGAGCTCCCCGTTCAGGTAGAAGCGCACCCCGTCGTCGGCGCGGACGTGGAAGCGATAGACGCCGTCGGGCAGCGCCACCGTGCGGCTCCAGCGCGCGGAAAAGCCATCCTCGGGAAGCCCAGGCGCCGGGCTGCTGCGCCCCCAGTCGAAAGCGATGGCGCCATCGTTGCGGGTGAGCGCCGGCGGGCCCAGCAGATCTTGGTTCGGCCAGTACTCCCCCTTCCAGTCGGGGTAATAGGCGTCGTCCACGCGCTCCCAGCGAAACCGCATGCGCGCGTTGCCGCCGCCCTCGAAATACTCGACGCGGAGGTCGTGCTGGCCCGTGCCCAAGTCGCGGTCGGCGGAGATCTCGTTGGGGCTATAGTGGGACCAGGTGTCGAGCACCAGCTCGCCATCTACCCAGACGCGCGCCCCGTCGTCCGCCAGGAGGCGGAAGCGGTAGAGCCCGCCTTCCAGGTGCAGCCGCCGCGTCCACCGCGCGGAGAACTCGTCGGCGGGCAAGCTGCCGTCAGGGGAGCCCTCGCCCCAGGTGAAATCGATGGCTGGGTCGTTGCGCGCCAGCGCGGGGCTGCCCGCCAGGTGCCGGTTGGCCCAGTACTCGCCGCGCCAGTCGGGGAAAGACCCTTCGCGCTCCCACCAGAGCCGCGCGCGCGCCGAGCCGCCGCGCTCGAAATACTCGAGCCGGACGCTGTGGCGGCCGGGGGCCAGCGATAGCAGCGCCGAGACGGTTCGCGAGCTGCTTTCCCGCCATTCGTCGAGGAGCAGGACGCCATCCACCCACAAGCGCGCGCCGTCATCGACCAAGACATAGAAGCGATAGAGCGCCGCGTCGAACTCGACGATCCGTGACCAGCGGGCGCTCCAATCATCCCTGGGGAGGCCCGGGGCGGCGGCGCCCTCGCCCCAGTCATAGTCGACCCGCAGGTCGTTGCGGACCAGCGCCGGCGCGCCGTCCAGGTCACGGTTGGGCCAGTACTCGCCCTTCCAATCGGAGAAACTCTCGATCCGCTCCCACCAGAAGCGCATGACGGCCTCGCCCGCTCGCTCCAAGTACTCGATGCGCAGGCGGTGATTCCCGCGGACCAGTGGCAGCGCGTGGCTCACGGTGCGCAGGCTGCCATCCTGCCAACTGTCGATGATCAGCATATCGTCAACCCAGACGCGAATGCCATCGTCCACGGAGGCGAGGAACTGGTAAGTGCCTCCCTCGAAGTGGAGGGTGCGGGACCAGCGAGCGCTCCAGGCGTCGGCGGGGAAGCCCGGCGCCGGCGCGCCCCCGCCCCAATCGAAGGTGACCACCGAGTCGTTGCGGACCAGTCGCGGCGCGCCGCGCAGCTCCGAGTTGGCATAATACTCGCCGCGCCATTCGGTGATGACCGGCGTTGGGCTGTAGGTGGGCGAGGGGCTGGGCGTCCCGGTCCGCGTGGGCTGCGACGTATGGGTCTGGGTCGGCAGGACTGTCGCCAGCGGCGACGCTGTGTGAGTGGCCGTGGCGGGCAGCGCGGTGGCCGTCGGAGTGAGTGAAGGCGGCGCGGTTGTCTGGGTGACCGTGGCGGGCGGGGCGCTCAGCGTCAGGGTGGCGGTTGGTGGAACGGGCGTCGGCGTGCCCGTCGCGGTCGTGGTCGCTGGCGGTAGGGCGGCGGTGGGTGAGGCAGCCGCGCCGGTGGCCAGCGCCGTCAGCGTCGCGGCGACGCGGGTCTGGACCTCCTCCTCCAGCGCAGGGGTAGGCGTTGGCGTGGTGCAGGCGCGCAGCCATAGCGCCAACAGCGCCGCGATCAGCAATGGGATGGCGGTCTTCGCGCCCCGGCGCCAGACCTCCTGCCGTTGGCCCATCATGCCCCCTTCTATCTCGCGCACCTCTTGCGCCGCATCATAGTCAGGCCGCGCAGCGCGTCAAACCCGGGCATTTGACAGATCTCCAGCCTTGGGGCATACTGCCCCATCCTGGAGATGGGCGGCAAGAGAATGGTTGCAGAGGCGAAGCAGGGGGCGGCAATGCCCACCGAGGTGGAGGCGTCGCTGGCCATCGCGGCCCTCGATCCGGGGGCGGCGGCCAGAAAACTGGCCGGGCTCCGGCGTTTGGGCAGGTACCGGCTCCTGCCCCGGCCCCCGCGGCAGATCCGCGACACCTATGTGGACACGCCCGACATGGAGTTGGCGCGGCGTCTGGTCTCGCTGCGCCTGCGCCAGGCCAACGACGATCTGGTGCTGACGCTCAAGGGCGACGACGCATCGGCGGGGCCGGGCCTCAAGGTGCGGCGGGAACTCGAGCTGCCCTGGAGCGAGGAAGGCCTGGAGCGCATCTGGGCCGAACTGGCCGGGTATGGCGTCCGCCTGCTGGGGGAGCCGGCGCGGCGAGAGGACGCGCCGCTGGCGCGGTTGCGCGAGCGAGGGTTGGTGGTCTTGCAGGAGCGCGCCACCCGGCGGTTGGTGCGGGATGTGGTCGCTGCGGCGAATGCGGCGGCGGAGGCGGCCGAGCCGCTGGCCGAGCTGGTTATCGACCGGGTGGACTTTACCTTTCACGGGCGCACCATCCGCCATCGCGAGGTGGAGGTCGAGCTCAAGGCTGGGCGGGAGCGGGCCTTGGTGTCCGAGCTGCTGGCGGCGCTATCGGCCAAGGCGCCTGGGACGCTGTTGCCCTGGTCGGTGCCCAAGCTGGCGCTGGGGCTCTGGCTGGAGCGGATGCTGCTCGCCGGCGCGCTGGAGGCTTGGCTGGCTCCTGACGGGGCGCTTCTGCCCGAGGCTTATCCGGCCATCCTGGCCTTTGGGCGCGGCGGTGGTTGACGCGAGGGAAAATCGTGCTATGATATGGCTGTCGACCATTGCCCACAGCCCTGGATTGGCAGCAAGATGCTCCTGACCTGGTCCCACCGGCGCCGGCTTGTGCGGCGTTCTCCGAACTCTAGCCTCCGTTGCGCTGGCCTGGCAGCGGCGCGGCCTAGCTCTTCCATTTGAGGTAAGTTGATGAAAGCGGTCTTTATCTCCAGAGGGTGTCTCCTGCGGAACGCCAGCGACCAAGGGCTGTCGGATGAGACGGCTGCGGCCATGCGCAGTCTGGCCGAGACGGGGCTATACATCGTGCTGCTGGGCATCGGCGGTGAAGGCGATGGACCAGTGGACTCGCCTCAGGACGGTGAACTGAGCCAGCAGGTGGTGGGGTGGGTCAAAGCGGCGGGCGGCCGGATCGACGCTCTGGTGCATTGCCCACACGTGGCTGGCGAGCCCTGCCACTGCTGGGGCCCGAACCCTGGGCTGCTCTGGGAGGCCGCGTCTGACCTGGATGTCTATCTGGAAGAGAGCTATACCATCTGCGATGCGCCGGGGGATGTGCCACTGGCCTGCGTCGCGGGGACGCGGCCGCTGCTGGTGCTGAATGGTCGCAGCATCGATGAGCTGTATGGCGGGGTGCAGCCCGAGCCGTCGGATTTCCCCATCGCCCGCGATCTGGCTCGGGCGGTGAGCTACATCCAGGTGGAGGAGGCGGGCGCGGAACAACTGGGCCACCCCCATCCCCGACCCTCCCTGGCGCTGGAAGAGCCGGAGACGCTGCTGGCCTGGCCTGACGGGCTGGCCTCCGATAGCCGCCCCACCGTGACAGCCTTTACCGCGGTCAAGACCAAAGAGGAGCGGCCAGTCCAGGTGGTGCGCTATGGCGGGCGCACCCTCGCCCTGGTGATGATGGGCGGCGTCTGGCTGAGCCTGGGCATCGCCTATCTGCTGACGCACCTCTACCGCGTCAAGCCCTTCCCCGAGTTCGTTTGGTACCTGACGTTGCAGTTCATCCCTCGCCCTGTGCGCGGCGCGCTGTTCATCTTGACCGGCGTGGCTGTGCTCGGATTGGCCCTTCGCAGTTTTCGTGGCATGCTCCCTACGGCTCTGCGTTGGGGCAAGGTCAAAGATAAATGAGCTGTTTTGCCCCCATGATGAGCAATCTGGATTGAGGAGGGAGCCATGCCTTCCAAAGGACGCGTGGTGGTCACGTGGGCGCTGGCCTGCCTGACCCTCTGGGCCTCTGCTTGGATGACGGGATGGGGGCGCGCGGAGGCAGGTGCGCCGGCGGCCTCCCCGACCTGGCACTCGATCTGGCTGGCGCAGGTGCTCAAGCCCGTCAGCGAAGAGTGCCTGGACCCTTTCGAGCCCAACGATACCCCTGCGGAAGCCGTCTGGATCGGCGAGCAGCCGGTGCAGAGCTATGTCTGCGACCCCGGGGATGTGGACTATTTCGCCAACTATGGCGGTGCGGGGGGCTCGCTGCTCAGTTTCGCCGTCGATCTGTACAACCTCCCCGCCGACTATGACCTCTATGTGTACGATGGCGAACAGGAGCTAGCTCGCTCCACCAACCCCGGCGCTCGCGCGGAGCGGATCTATGTCTATACCGGGCCGCGCACCGTCAACTCGTACCAGATCAAGGTGGTCAGCGCCGGCGGCGGGTTCGACCCCCTGCGCCCCTATAGCCTGCGCTTCACGCGCAACCCTGATGTGGGCACGCCCACGCTCACCGAGACGCCCTTGCCGTCCTGGACTCCCTCGGTGACGCCGTCGGTGACGCCGACCACGTCACCGACCGGCGGCAGCTCGACGGCCACGCCCACCGACACGCGCGGCCCCGGGCCCGCCCTGGCCGTGGAGCCGGTCCTTTCGCCGACTACCTTGCTCCGCCAGACGATCTATGGGCTGAGCGATCCGGGCGTGACCATCTATGTCATCTGCGAGACGGGCACCTATCAACAGGTGACCGCCAGCGGGCAGTTCGCCGTCGAGGTGGATTTGATCCCCGAGGCGATCACCCACCTTCGCGTGGTGGCGGAGAGCCCGCTCGATCCCGCCGCGCGAACGGTGACCACGGTGGACCGGCTGGGCGACCCACTGCAGATCACCCATATCCTGGCCTCGCCTACGGCGAGCAGGACGGCGACTCCGACGCAGACGCTGACGCCCACCAGCACGGCGACGTCCACGGCGACGGCCACGCCTTCGCTCACTCCTTCCGTCACATTGACGGCGACACCCACCGGCACGCCGAGCGCCACGGGCACGCCGTCCGCCACGGCGACGCCCTCGGCGACGCCCACGGGCACCCCCGACGCGCTCTTTCGCGTCCTCGTGCCCTCGGAAGTGACCCGCGGCGTGCCCTTTGATGTGATCGTGGCGGTGGAGGATCGGGAGGGGCACTTGGTGGCGGGCTACCGCGGCACCGCCTCCTTCAGCGTGCTCCCGCCGGAGGTCCATGTGGACCTGCTGCCAGCGACCTACACTTTTGTGGCCGCGGACGGTGGCCGGCACGTCTTTAGCGTCGTGATCAATAACACCCATGGCGTCAGCGCGCGCATCCAGGTCAAGGACGCGGTCAACGGCTATGGCGGGCTGAGCGCCTCCTTCTTGGTGCGGCCGCCGCTGGCGACGGACACCCCGTCCGCCACCGCGACACCGACCCGGACCTCGACCGCCACAGTGACGCCCACCTCGACGACGACATCTACCGTGACGGCGACGCGCACGGTAACCCCGACGCCCACGGCGACGAGCACCGGCGGCCCCTTCACCAAGGTGTTCCAGCATGGGCTCGACGGCTATACCGGCGTGCAGGACACCACACTGAACGCCTCCTATGCCAATACGACCCACGGTTTTCGCAGCACGCTGGTGCTGGCGGTGCGCGAGCTGCCGCAGTCGATCATCCTGAAATTCGATCTCTCCGCGTTGCCGGCCTATGCCACTATCCAGGAGGCGACGCTGGACCTCTACGTCCACCCCGACAGCGACGACAAGCCGATCAACATTGCGGCCTATCGGGTGCTGCGCTTCTGGCGCGCTGACGAGGCGACCTGGAACGAGGCGATGGCGGGGACAGCCTGGGGGCTGCCGGGCTGCAACCTCGAGGGGGTAGACCGCGAGGCGACGCCGCTGCTGAGCCTGCCGCTGAACCATGATAACACCTGGGTCTCCATGTCTCTGACCAACCTGGTGCAAGAGTGGGTCCGGGCTCCCCAGAATAACCAGGGCATCCTGCTGGCCGCCAGCGCTCCGGCGGTGGTGCAGTACTATATCAACTCGTCCGAGTTCTGGCAGGAGGAGCTCCGGCCGCGGCTGCTGGTGACCTACCACACCATGGCGACGGCGACCCCGACCATCACGTCGACGCCGACCATCTCGCCAACGCCCAGCCGGACGCCCACCCTAACGCGCACGCCGACGGTGACCCAGACCCCGACCAGGACGCCAACCTATACACCGACGGTCACCCTGACGCCAACGGCGACCCTGACGCCGACCCGGACGCTGACGCCCACCGCATCGCCCACCTTGACCGTGACGCCGACGCCGTCGCGGACGGCCACGCCGACCCGCACGCCGATCCTTAGCACCGTGGTGCTGCAAGAGCGCGTCGGAGGGTACGCGGGGACCAGCGATACGACCATCTCGAGCTGGGACCAGACCGGCAACACCGGGAGCACCGGCGAGCTGGCGCTGCGCACCGGCGACCAGAAATCGGTGCTGTTGCGGTTCGACTATTCCTCGCTGCCCAAGGGCGCCGTGGTCCACGAGGCCATCCTGGAGCTGTACGCTTACGCAGGGTCGCATCCGGTGACGCTGCGCGCCTATCGGGTGCTGCGGCCGTGGGCGGAGAACCAGGCCACCTGGCGCGCGCCGATGACGGGCCTGCTCTGGAACGTGGTGGGCTGCAACGGCATCGGCACCGATCGTGAGGCCGACCCCGCGGTGGAAAGCACGCTGGACGCCATCAATACCTGGGCGGTCTGGGACGTGACGGATCTGGTGCGCGACTGGGTGGACGACCCCTCGACCAACCAGGGCGTCCTGCTCAAGGCGTCCGGCGAGGTGGCGACCGAGTATCGGTTCGCCTCTTCCGAATACTGGAACGCCGCACAGGCGCCCAGACTGACGATTCGCTACGCCGTCCCCTAACGCGGCGAGCCCGGCGCCAGCGCGTCGGCGCTGGCATCCAACAGGTACGAAGGAAAGCGCGGGACCACCTGGTCCCGCGCTTTTGTTGCTGGCCCGCCTTGACATCGTAACCCGTTTGTAATATCATAGTGGTTGATTGAAACACGTCTGCTATAGCGGCTGGCGCGCTGATAGGGCGCATGTAAGTTCTGTCATGTGCCCCCGAAGTGTTTTTAATGCTTTGTTAATATTCCTGTCGCATACTGGCGCAAAGTGGGCCTGGCCCAGGGCGGGCTTGGTCTGCGCTGCCCAAAAGGTGCACGGCTGCCAAGCCACCGCGGTGGCAACGAGATCCCTGGAGGCGGCGATCATGAGGGGGACCAAAGGGTACCAAGAGGCGCCGGAGGAGTTGGCGCGCCCCGACCTGGGCGTGGCCACGGACGACCTCGCGCTTTCGCTGGCCTGCCTTCCCGTGCATGCGGCGGACTCGGTTGAGTCCTGTCTGTACCTCTGCCTGCAGCAATTGGACGAGATCGTCGCCTACGATGCAGCAAGCATCGGCCTTGTGCGGGAGGATGCTCTGGTCGCGGCGGCGGCGCGGGGGCTGACCTCCGGCCAGTCCGCGCCCCCGCCGGTTTCGCTGCACGACCATCCCCTGTTCGCCAAGATGACCGCTTCCGGGCAACCCGAGCGCGGCGTGGCGGAGGCTGGAGCGCCGGGAAGTGGCGGCGCGCCCTGGCTGCTGCTGCCGGATGGCGCCCCCATTCGTGCCTGGTTGGCGGTTCCGCTTCTGTCCGGCGGGCGCGCCCTTGGCCAGTTGTCCATCGGGGCCAAAGACTCGGGCGCCTACGGCCCGCAGGAGTGCCGGCGCGTGGCGGCCTTTGCGGCGCACGTGGCGGTGGCGCTGCGCAATTCCGGGGCGCTGGCCGAGGAGCGTCGGCATGCCACCCTTTTGGAACTGCAGAGCCGGTATCTGCACAAGCTGCTGGAGGCTTTGCGCGAGCTCTCCACCGAGCTGGATCCCCCGACGCTCTACCACCGTTTGGTGGACTGGGCCATGGAGACCGTCCCGGAGGTGGAAGGGGGCTGCCTCTTTATCCGGGAGGGTGCGCAGATGCTCTGCAAGGCCGTGATTGGGCGCGCTGACCCGGACATGCTCGGCCTGGCCGTTCCGGCGGACAGGCTGGCGCGCGCCAGCGTCTCCGATTGCCCGGTGGTTCGGCTCGAAGGCCGCCCATTGAGCGAGGCGCTGCTCGTCAACGAGCCGGACCTTGCAGGGCCAGGCCGGACGCAGTCGGCGACGCTGATCGCTCCCGTCTGCCTGGGCAAAGAGATGCTGCTGGGCGCCCTGTATCTGGGCAACTGGCGCGCACGCGAGGCATTCACCGACACGGCTGTGGAGCTGGCTCGGCTCTTTGCGGCGCAGGCGGCCATCGTCATCTCGAATGCGCGGCTCTACCGCGTGGTGCGCGAGTATACCAACACGCTGGAGCAGCGCGTCTCCGAGCGGACGGCGCAAATCCGCGAGGCCAAGGATCGCAGCGAGGCCATTCTGCATAGCGTGGCCGATGGGGTAGTCGTCACCGATCTCGAAGGTCAGATTGTGGAGGCCAACCCCGTTGCCAGCGCGTGGCTCGATCTGCGCTTCGGCGGCCGGGTGGCGCCAAACGCCCGGCTCTATGCCTTCATCCGGCAGATCGCGACCGGACAGCTCCCCCAGGGGGAGAACGTGGTGGATTTCGTCACGTGGCCGGAGGGCCCTGCGGCCAAGGTCGCGGCCGCGGATTGCGTCGCCTGTGCCGGGGCGGCGGAGCGGGTGGAGAGCCTGCCTTGCTGGATGGACGCGGCAGGGAGCCAGGCCCTGGACCGAGGCGAGTCGTGCGACCAGATGGCCCGGCTGCCCAAGACGTACCTGCAAGCTCATGCCGCCCCCATCGCGCAAGATGACGAGCCCGCGACGGGCATGGTGATCGTGCTGCGCGACATATCCAAGATGCGCGAGCTGGACGATCTCAAGTCCCAGTTCGTCTCCAACGTCTCGCATGAGCTGCGCACGCCGCTATCGAATATCAAGCTCTATCTCTCGCTGGTGGCGCGGGGTAGAAGCGACAAGCGGGCGCGCTATCTGCGCATCCTGGAGGATGAGACCAACCGGCTAAGCAGGCTGATCGAGGATCTGCTCGACCTCTCGCGGCTCGAGACGGGCCAGGTCCGTGTGACGCGGGAGGAGCAGCGCTGGGAGCGGATCATCCCCCAGGTGCTGGACACCTACCAGCCCCAGATCGAGGGGAGGCGCCTGACGGTGCATGTCGATCTCTCGCCGGAGGCCTTGCCCATTTGGGCCGGACGCGATCAGCTTATCCAGGTGCTCACCAACCTGCTGAGCAACGCGTTCAACTATACCGATCCACGCGGCGAGATCTGGGTCTCCACGGATTCGGTGACGGAGGGCGAGCAGAGCTATACGCGGCTGATCGTCCGAGACACCGGCATCGGCATCCCGGAAGCGGATCGGGAACGCATCTTTGATCGTTTCTATCGGGGGATGGCCGAGGACCTGGGCATCCCGGGCACCGGCCTCGGACTGACCATCGTCAAAGAGATCGTCGAGTCCTACGATGGCCGCATCGAGGTGCAGAGCCAGATCGGCGAGGGGAGCTGCTTCATCGTCTATCTGCCGTCGTGTCGGAGGACCGAGATGGCAGTGGGGACACCGGAGGGTAGGGGGGTATGCTAGAGGGCGCGCCAAGCTATTCCAGGGCCAAGGACCGGGCGCCGGCCAAGATCCTGCTGGTGGAGGACGACCTGCCGATGCAGGAGGGCATCCGCGATGTGCTCGAGCTGGGCGGCTATCGCGTGGTGACGGCCACCAATGGGTCTGAGGGCCTCGCGGCGCTGGCCAGAGAGACCCCGGACCTGGTCATCTCGGACATCATGATGCCGCGCATGGATGGCCTGGAGTTCTGCCGGCGCGTCCGCCAGGAACCCCGGTGGGCGAGCCTGCCGTTCGTATTCCTGACGGCCAAGGGACAAAAGACCGATGTGCGGGCAGGCATGAGCCTGGGCGCCGACGACTATTTGGGCAAGCCCTTCGAGATGCAGGAACTGCTGGATGTGGTGGAGACCCGCCTGCAGCGAACGGCCACGATCAAGCAAGAGATGGCGGCCCAGGCGGCCAGGCTGCGCGAGATGATCCTGCACACCGTCAGCCACGAGTTGCGCACGCCGCTGACGTTTGTCAAGGGCTATACGGAACTGATGGAGGAGAGCGGCGGCGACCTGACGTCGGAAGAGTTCATGCGCTTCCTGAGCTCGATCAAGCTGGGGAGCGATCGGCTGGGGCAGTTGGTGGATGACCTGATCCTGCTCATCAGCCTGGAGACGGATGACGCCCGGCTCCTCTTCGAGTACGAAAAACAGCGGGTGGACCTCTCCAGCGTGGTGCTGGAGGCGGTCGCCGCGCTCAAGCCCAAGGCGGCGGCGCGCAACGTGATGCTCCTGACCCAGCTCGAGCGCCCCTCCTGCCAGGTGGTCGGCCACCTGGGCTATCTGCTGGACGCCACCAAGCGCATCCTGGACAATGGCATCAAGTTTTCCAAGCCGCAGGGCGGCCGCATCGTGATTCGCACCGAGGAGCGCGCGCATCAGGCCTACGTGCGCTTTGCCGATGATGGGATTGGCATCCCGGCGGACCAACTGGGGCAGATCTTTCAGTCCTTTTACCAGGTTGGCCGCGAGCAGCGGGAGCAGCAGGGCGCTGGCATCGGGCTCCCCATCGCCTCCAAGATCGCCGAACTGCATGGCGGGCGGCTCGAGGTGCAGAGCAGCGTGGGGGTGGGGAGCGTGTTCAGCCTCGCGCTGCCGGTGGCGTCCCAGACCTATGTCTCCAAAGCTGGCTCGGCCGTGGGCTGGGCGCGCCCTTACTCGTAGGGGCAGCCGGGGCCAAAGAGGCAGGGCGGCGCAAAGGCCGCGACCTTTTCTCGCCAGTCCAAATCCGCTTCCACCAATTCCAGCAGCGCCTGGCTCAGGGGCATCCCGGAGCGATCCGCGTGCCGCTCCACATGCTCGGCGAGCAGGCAAAAGCCGTCTGCCGGTCCCAGCCCCGCGAGGCGCGGCGTGGCCCCGTCCCTGATCATCCCCGCAATCGCCGGCGCGTAGATGCGTTGCCACCAATCTGCCACTGCCTGATCGGTCCGGAAGAGCTGCGCCCGCGCCGCCTCCATGTAGCGGTGGTGGAGCTCGATGTTGCGCCAGAGCTGCGGATAGCGCCCCGCCAGGGCCAGTTCCACGTTGCGCAGGCCGGAGCGTTGTTCGAACTCGGCGCGCTCACGACGAACCAAGCCCTCCGCGCTGGTGGTGGGGGGCTCGTGGGCGATAACGCGAGCCCTGATCTGCTGCCGGCCCAGCGCCCTGGCCGCGTCTACCGCGGCCTGACCAGAATCGACATAATACAACTCCTCGATGCGAAAAAGCCGCGGCAGGGGCGGCTCCTTCCCGCGCCGCATCTGGCGCTTCAGGCGGGCGGCCGCGCGCCAATCCCGCCAGCGGGCGCCTACCCCCTTCTTGGCCTCCCGGCAGCTCAGCCGCGCGCCGCGAATCTGCGCGAGCGGGATGGCCTCGACGACGCCGAGGTCTACCACGTAGAGGTTGCCCTCTCGATGGACCCACTCCATCTCGAAGCAGGGCGCGATGGGCGATTTGGGCGAGCGGTTGTTGGGGGATGGCACTGGTTGCTTGCTCCTCAGGTAATCGGGATGGCGCGTCCGTTATAGCACCCATCCGGCGCAGAGACAAATCCCGCGAACCCGATCCTGGCCCTGCCGTATCCCATGCTCCCTATCGGCGTCTATAATAGCAGGGAAACATCCCAACCAGAGGAAATAGAGGGTAGCCATCAGAACCCCCCACTGACCTATCTTCTATTTCCTTCCTTTCGCCCTCCCTGACCGGTCCAGCACTGTGCTGGGCCGGTTTTCTTTGCGCCAACGGCGGCGCTCCTGGCGAAGTGACGCCGGCGTTTTGGCGGATCAGCCTACCTGGGGTATGATGTGCCCGGCAGACCTTCGCGCCGATAAGGAGCTACGGGTGGAGAAAGAACAACGCAAGAGAGTCCAGTTTTCGCTGATCTATGTCCTCATCGCCGTGGCAGCGGTGTGGCTCTTCCAAGGCCTCATCTTTCGCCCAATGATCGTGCGCTGGCAGGAGGTGCCGTACAGCCGCTTCCGCGAGCAACTGGCGACCAATAACGTCCAAGAGGTGACCATCGGCGCTGATCGCATCTATTTCACCTGCTGCATGCCGATGGAAGGGGCCACGCCGGACCAGGTCTACAACACGGTGCGAGTGGAAGACCCTGACCTCATCAAGGACCTGATGGCCGCCGGGGCGACCTTTTCCGCGGAAGCGCCATCTAGCGGGCTGCTGGTGAGTCTGGCCGGTATCCTGATCCCCATGCTGCCGCTGGCGCTGATCTGGTACTCGGTCTTCCGCCGGATGGGCTCGGGCGGCGCGGGCGTGATGTCCATCGGCAAAAGCAAGGCCAAAGAGATCGCTGGCGAGATGACCGGCGTCAAGTTCGGGGACGTCGGCGGCCTGGACGAGGTGGAGGTGGAGCTGCGGGAGATCATCGCCTTTCTCCGCAACCCGGACAAGTTCACGCGGCTGGGGGCCAAGCTGCCCAAGGGCGTGCTGTTGGTGGGCCCTCCTGGGACGGGCAAGACGCTCCTGGCGCGGGCCACGGCGGGTGAGGCCGGGGTGCCGTTTTTTACCATCAGCGGGTCCGATTTCGTGGAGCTTTTCGTGGGCGTGGGTGCATCGCGGGTGCGCGACCTTTTTGTGCAGGCCAAGGCCAAGGCGCCCTGCATCGTCTTTATCGACGAGATCGACGCCATCGGGCAATCGCGGGCGGGTGCGCGGGCGATCGCCACCAACGACGAGCGCGAACAGACGCTGAACCAACTGCTGGCCGAAATGGACGGGTTTGCCCCCAACCAGGGGGTGGTGATCATGGCGGCCACCAACCGGCCCGAGGTGCTGGACAAGGCGCTGTTGCGTCCCGGCCGCTTTGACCGGCAGGTGGTGGTGCCGCTTCCCACGGAGGAGGGCCGCCTGCAAATCCTCAAGATCCACACGGAGCAGGTCAAGCTGGCGCCCGACGCCGATCTGCAGCGCTTGGCGCGGATCACCTCGGGCTTTTCCGGGGCGGACCTCGCCAATTTGGTGAACGAGGCGGCCCTGCTGGCGGTGCGCCGGGAGAGCGAGGCGGTGGGGATGGCCGACCTGGATCAGGCCATCGAGCGGGTGGTGGCGGGCTTGCAGCGCAAGATGCCGCTGCGCGATGACGTCAAGCGCAAGGTGGCCTACCACGAGGGCGGGCACGCGCTGGTGGCGGCGCTCCTGCTGCACACTGACCCGGTGCACAAGGTGAGCATCATCCCGACCTCCAAGGGCGCGCTGGGCTACACGATGCAGATGCCGGAGGAGGATCAGTACCTGCTCGGCGAGCAAGAGTTGAAGGAGCGCCTGGCGGTGATGCTGGGCGGCCGGGCCGCGGAGGTGCTCGTCGTCGGCGAGCCCTCCACCGGCGCCTCCAACGACCTGGAGCGAGCCACGGACCTGGCGCGCCGGATGGTGACCGAGTTCGGGATGACCGAGGCGCTGGGCCCGATGCGGTACGAGGCGGAGGCCGGGTCGGGGTATCTGGGCCTGCCGGGCGGCCCGGCGCGCGAGCTGGGGCCCGAGACTGCGGTGCTCATCGACCGGGAGATTCGGCGCTTGGTGGAGGAGGCGCAGGCCAGGGCGACGGAGGTGCTGCGCGCCCACGAGCCGGCGCTGCATGAGGTCGCCCGGGTGCTGGTGGAGCGCGAGGTCATCAGCGGCGAAGAGATCGGGCGCATCGCGCGCGGGTAATGAACGGCGCGGTATGGCAATGGCTCTGCGACATGATGCTGTCCTGCTGAGGGCGGCAGTGAGCCGCAGGAAGCGAGGTGACACCATGGTGGTGCTAGCGGAAAAGCAGCTATGGACTGCGGATGAGATCCTGGCAGCGCTATCAGAGCACGGGGCAGAGCTGCGGGCTCTGGGCGTGAGGAGGATTGGGTTATTTGGCTCCTATGGTCGCGGCTCGCCGACCGTCCACAGTGACATTGACCTGTTGGTGACTCTGGATCGCTCGACCTTTGACACCTACATGGACGTCAAGCTGTTTCTCGAGGACCTCTTTCAGCGACGGGTGGACTTGGTTCTAGAGAAGTCGCTCAAGCCGCGCTTGCGTCCCCGCATCATGGCCGAGGTCACATATGCCCAGGGAGTATGATCTCTATCTCGAGGATATGCTCGACGCTGTGGACAAGATCCATCGCTATCTGCACGGTGTGACTCGCGACGAACTCGACCGGGACAGCATGCGTCTGGATGCGGTCCTGAGGAATCTAGAGATCGTTGGAGAAGCGGCCAAGAATGTCCCGCTTGAGGTGCGTCATGACTGGCCTGATGTGGAGTGGCGCAAGATCGCTGGCCTGAGGGACATTCTCACCCACCAGTACTTTGGCATCGACCTTGATATCGTTTGGGACATCGTGACCCACAAGTTGGGCGAGTTGAGGCCGATTCTTGTGGACATGCTGCGCAGCAGCGGCGCCACTGAGGAGTCTCGATAATACGCAAACGCCTCCGGGGCTCTGGGTGAGGGCCCAAGCCCCGGAGGCTCTTGTCTTGACCTAGTTGCTCGACACGGTCACGCTGGTCTCGAGCGGGGCGGGGGACTGCATCCGCGGCAGTTCTTCCAGCGCCGCGGCCAGCACCTCCTCCACCGTGTCGGCCAGGACGAAGCGCATCTCGGCGCGCACGTCCTCCGGCACGTCGTCCAGATCGGCCTCGTTGCGCTTGGGCAGGATCACCGTCTTGAGCCCCGCGCGGTGCGCGGCCAGCACCTTCTGCTTGACGCCGCCGATGGGCAGCACCTGGCCCTGCAGCGTGACCTCGCCGGTCATGCCCACCTCGCTCCGCACCGGCGCGCCGGTGAGCAGTGAGGTCAGCGCTGTGACCATGGTCACGCCAGCAGAAGGGCCGTCCTTGGGCGTGGCGCCCGCCGGGACGTGCAGGTGGATGTCGGCCTCGTCAAAGAAGCAGGTGGCCACCCCCAGCTCGTCGCAGTGCGACCGCACATAGCTGAGCGCGATGCGCGCCGATTCCTGCATCACCTCGCCCAGTTGCCCCGTGAGCGTCAGATGCTCGTGCCCGCGCATCTGCGCCGCCTCCACAAAGAGCACCTCGCCGCCCGCGCCGGTCACCGCCAGCCCGGTCGCTACGCCGGGCTTGCTGGTGCGCAGCGCCGCGTCAAAGTAGTAGAGCGGCTTGCCCAGCAGTTCGCGCACCTGCTCGGGGCCGACCTGGATCGGCGGCGCCGCGATGCCCTCGGCGATCCGCGTCGCTGCCTTGCGGCAGACGCTGCCGATCTGGCGCTCCAGGTTACGGACGCCGGCCTCCCGCGTATAGTCGCGGATGATCAGCCGCAGCGCGTCATCGTCCAGCGCCACCTCGTCCGGCTGTAGGCCGTTGACCCTAACCTGCCGCGGGATCAAATAGCCGCGGGCGATGTGCATCTTTTCGTACTCGGTATAGCCGTCCAGCGTGAGGACCTCCATGCGGTCGCGCAGGGGCGCCGGGATGGGATCCAGCATGTTGGCCGTGGCGACAAAGATCACGTCCGACAGGTCGAAATCCACGTCCAGGTAGTGGTCGCGGAAGGCATGGTTCTGCTGCGGGTCTAGCACCTCCAGCAGGGCCGAGGCCGGGTCGCCCCGCCAGTCGGCGCCGATCTTGTCCACCTCGTCCAGCATGAACACCGGGTTGCGGGTGCCGACGCGCTTGATGGCCTGGATGATGCGGCCCGGCAGCGCGCCGATGTAGGTGCGCCGATGGCCGCGAATCTCGGCCTCGTCGCGCACGCCGCCCAGCGACATGCGGGTGAACTCGCGTCCCAGCGCCCGCGCGATGGAGCGCCCCAGCGAGGTCTTGCCGGTGCCGGGCGGCCCGACGAAGCAGAGGATGGTCCCGCCGGCGCGATGGATCGCGTCGCCCGAGTGCTGCTCCGCGGCGCCGTCTTCCCGGTCCAGCCCGCGCTCGCTGCGAAGCTTGCGGATGGCCAAGAACTCCAAGATGCGGTCCTTCAGCTCCTTGAGGTCGTAATGGTCCTCGTTGAGCACCTGCCGGGCATGGGCGATGTCGAGATTGTCCTCGGTCTTGCGCTGCCAGGGCAGGTCGGTGAGCCAATCCAGGTAGGTCTTGATCACGCCGTATTCGGCGGACTGCGGCGACATGCGCGACATCCGGTCGAGCTCGCGCTCGGCCTCCTTGCGCGCTTCCTCGGGCATGCCCGAGCGCTCGATCTTGGCGCGGTATTCCTCGGCTTCGCCGGCGCCCTCCTCGTCATCGCCCAGCTGCTTCTTGATCGCCTTGATCTGCTCGCGCAAATAGTACTCGCGCTGGGCTTTTTCCATGCCGGATTGGGCCTCGTCCTGGATCTGCTTGCCCAACTGGAGCACATCGGCTTCATGCCCCAGCAGGGCGATGAGCTTGCGCATCTTGTCCGCCACCAGGTCCAGTTCCAGCAGGGCCTGCGAGTCGGCCAGGTCCAGCTCCAGGTTGGCGGCGATGAGATAGACCAGCAGGCGCGGATCGTCCAGGTGGCGGATGAACTCGACCGCCTCGCTGGGGATGCGCGGCTGCAATTGCGCGATCTTGGCCGATATCTCTAGCAGGCTGCGCCGCAGCGCCTCCAACTCGACGGAAGGCACCACCTGGTCCGGGGCGAGGTCTACCTCGGCCTTCATGTAGGGCTCCGTGACCGTCCAGTTCTGGATTTTGATCCGTTCCAGCCCATGGACGATGACCTGGAGCTTGCCCTCGGTGGTGTTGGTCACCTTGCTGATATAGGCCACGGTCCCGGTGTTATAGACGCCCTCGGGGCTTGGCTCCTCAACGCCAGGATCTTTCATGGCCACCAACCCGATCAGGCGGCTGCCCTGCAGCGCGTCCTCGACCAGTTGGATCGAGCGCGGGATGCCCACCAGGAGCGGCACCATGGAAAACGGGAAGGCCACGGTGTTCCGCAGCGGCAGGATCGGCAGCTCGCTCGGCATGGACCGGAGTAGCTTGTCACGGTTGCCATCTTGAAATGACCACATGGCTGACATAAGTCTCTCCACTTCTAGCGCGGTCGGCGCTCTGGTCGCCTATAGCGCACAGTCCCACGCCTTGTCTGGGTGTGGGACTGTGAGTATAGCAGCGCCGTGTTAGAATCGCACTAGAGAAGTGCTAGAGAAACGTTAGCGGCCAGGGGAATCCCCCCTTTCCCCCCTTGATAATGGGCAAGACTGCGGGATCGCCCCTGGCTGGCCTGATGTGGGGCAGGCTACATGAACCTCCAGCCGCGCTGCCCGCTCAGGCTGCGGTTGGGTCCCTCAACGTAGGGCTTGTCCGGCAGGCCGACCAGCCGCCCGCCTTCCACCCAGCCCAGGTCGCCGTGGTGCAGGTGGCGGATCATCTCGCGCTCCAGCTCTTCCTTCACATCGGCGTGGGCCGGGTCCGCGGAAAGGTCGCGCTGCTCGTCCGGGTCCTCCTGCAGGTCGAAGAGGTGGAAGCGATTGCCCACCGGGTAATAGATCAGCTTGTAGCGGTTGCTGCGGACCATGCGGGTGGCGTTGGCGTCTTGGTTGTGCTCGCCGTAGAGGTACTCGCGGCGCTCGCCGGAGAGGAGAGAGGTTCCCTCCACCGTGGCGGGCACGGGGATGCCGCACATCTCGAGCAAGGTGGGCATGACGTCCATCAGCTCGACGAGCCGGTCGTCTTCCAGGTGGTGGCCGAGATGAGCATAGTCGGCCGTGGGCACCAGGATGAGCGGTATCTTGGCCGAGTCCTCATAGAAGAGTGTCTTGGCGTAGAGGCCGTGGTTGCCCAGCATGTCGCCGTGGTCGCAGGTAAAGCCGATGATCGTATCATCCAGCAGCCCCTCCTCGCGGAGCAGGCCGATGATGAGGCGGAGCTGGTGGTCGATGTGGGTGCATTGGGCGTAGAAGGCCTGCCGCGCGGTGCGCAGTTGGGCGGCGTTGAAGGCTGGCGGCACGGTGCGGCGGTTTTGGAGGGCGTAGGGCAGCCGGTCCACGTCCCAGGACCAGTCGCCAAAGTAAGGCTCCGGAATGTCGGCGCCGTCGTACAGGTCCATGTATTCGCGCAGGGGCACCAGTGGTGGGTGCGGAAAGTTGAAAGAGAGGTACCAGAAGGCCGGGCGGGTGGGGTCGCGGCGGCGGATGGTTTTGGACATCTCGCGGGTGAGCCAGTTGGTCGGGTGGGTGTGCTCGGGCAGGTGCCAGGTGCGGGTGGTATAGTCGTTGTTGCTCATGCCGTGGGTCATGGCCTGCCCGGCGTAGCCCTCCTCGGCCAGAAAGAGCTCGAAATCGTCGGCGGAGAGGCCCAGGTGGTGGCGGCATTCCTCCATGAGGATGACCTCATCGAAGCCGATGCGGTCGCGCTGCGGATAGACGTGGAGCTTGCCCACGGCGTAGGCCTGATAGCCCGCGTCGCGAAAGGTCTGCGCGAGGGTGGGCAGCGCGGGGTCCATGCGCAGGGTCTCGTTGAACACCCGGTCGCCATGGGTCTCGGGCGTCGTGCCGGTCATCAGCCCGCGCCGCGCGGGGATGCAGGTGGGGGCGGCGGAATAGGCGTTGGTGAAGCGCACGCCATTGACCGCCAGTTGGTCCAGGGTCGGGGTCAGGATGCAGGGGTGGCCGGCCACGCCGAGCAGCCGCCCTGGCCAGTGGTCCACGCAGATGAGCAAGACGTTGGGTCTAGGGGACATCGGTCGCTCCTCCTATGCTGATCTGGCGCATTCTAGCATGAAATGGCTGGCATGGAAACCGGCCTTTGTTCCCGCTGGCAATGCGGATATAATCGAGCTGAGGGAGGCGCGATGGCTTGTCAAGAGGCTTTTCTGAAAGAGTTACACGCGCGTGGTTTTCGGCTCACGCCGCAGCGCGGGGCGGTCTTGGCCGTGATGCACCGGCTGGACGGCCATGCGACGGCGGAGGAGATCTATGCGCGGGCGCAAGAGGCTGGCCCGGCTATCGACGTCTCGACGGTGTACCGGACCCTCGAGCTATTGCACGAGATGGGGCTGGCGGGCGTGGTGGAGCTGGGAGACGGCCAGCGGCGCTACGAGCTGCTCAGCGTGGAGGGGCCGCATCACCATATGAAGTGCCGTTGCTGCGGCGAGATGGTGCGGGTGGAGCCGGAGGAGCTTCAGCCGCTCCTGGAGGCGCTAGGGCGAGCCCACGGCTTTCAGATCGACCTCGACCACCTGGTGATCGAAGGGCTGTGCGCCCGGTGCCGTGAAGCGCAGGGCGCGAAAGGCTAATCGCCGGGAGGCTGCTGGCTGCTCTCAGCGGGGCGCGCCGGGGCGCTGGCGGCGTCGCGGTGGCGGTTGCAGCCCCTGGGGCAGTGCCACCAGCCATCCGGGAGGCGCACCTCGGGGCAGGGGACCGGGGACCAGGTCATCCCGCACTGGGCGCAGCGCAGCTTGACGCGGAACTTGTTGAGGATCTGGACCCCGACGGTGTCCAGGGATTCGGTGGTCAACCTGATCTCTGGCATGGCGAGCCTCCTTTGGCTGCGGCACGGGTGGGCGGCGCGCCGGGCCTGGCGATCCACCCCGGGAGCGACAGACCTGCTGCTTGCCCACTTGCAGTATAGCCTCATTGTGCGCCGATGTCAATGCCCGAAGCGCAGAAACGCAGGGCTGGCGAGACCCTGCGGCCAGAAACGGGCAACGAGAACGCGCACTAGACTTGACAGCTTTGCCAATGCCGCTTATACTGTATTCGTTGCTCAATGGCGAGTACCTCTGCACTCGCGGTGAACAACCCACGGGCGGACCACGTCTGGCCGATTCATATGTACTCGCAGACCCATCCGGCCCGGTTTGTCGTGTGCCATTCCTGCAAAGAGTTGCGCAAGGAGGTGACGCTGCGAGACCCTACCCCGTTCTATTGCTTCGCCTGGCCCGGTCTATACTGTGTCCGCGTCTAGTCTGCACATAGGAGGATCACATGGCTATCGAGAAAAAGCTCAATCGGCGCGACTTTTTGCGTGGGACGGCGATCGCCGCGGTGGGCGTCATGGCGGCGAGCTGTGCCCAGCCCACCCCGATCATCGTGGAAAAAGAAGTGCCGGTCGAGAAGGTTGTCAAAGAGACGGTGGTCGTTGAGAAGCAGGTCCCCGTCGAAAAGATCGTCAAGGAGACCGTCGTCGTCAGCAAAGAGATCGCCATCGAGAAGGTGGTCACGGCGACGCCAGTGCCTCCCAAGTTCTTTGAGGCCCCCATGCTGGCCGAGTTGGTCAAGGCCGGCAAGCTTCCGCCAGTTGAGGATCGCCTGCCCGTGGATCCCATGGTCATCGCCCCCGTGGACACCATCGGCACCTACGGCGGCACCTGGCGCATGGTCGCCTCCGGCACCAGCGATTTCAGCGGCCACTCCTCGCGCGTCAACCCCGTGGAAGGTTTCATCACCTGGGGCATGGACGGCGCGTCCATCGTGCCCAACCTGGCCAGCAAGTGGGAGATCGGCGATAACGGCGCCAGCTTTACCTTCTACCTGCGCAAGGGCGTCAAGTGGTCGGATGGCAAGCCCTTCACCGCCGCCGATGTCCTCTTCCTGCACGAGGATGTCTACAAGAACACCGAGCTGACCCCCAACTATCCAGGCGGCTTCAAGATGGCGGGCGAGCCGGCCGTGGTGGAAAAGCTGGACGACTATACCTTCAGCATCAAGTTCGCCGCGCCCTATGGCCTCTTCCCGCTGAACATGGCGGCGGACTTTTCCGGCTGGTCGGAAGTGCCCGCCCACTATATGAAGCAGTTCCATGCCTCCTACACGGCCAAGGCCAACCTGGACAAGATGGTGGCTGATAACAAGCTCGAGACCTGGATGCAGCTCTACAGCGCCAAAGGCAACTGGATGAACAACCCCGAAAAGCCGCTCCTGCGGCCCTGGTTGATGGTCCAGCCCCCGCCGGAGACGACGCTTATCTTGGAGCGGAACCCCTACTACTGGAAGGTGGACCCGGACGGCAACCAGCTCCCCTACATCGATCGCCAGCGCCACACCCTGGTGGAGAGCGTCGACGTAATCAACCTGCGCGCCGTTGCCGGCGAGATCGACAACCAGATGCGCAACATCGCCCTGGCCAGCTATCCGCTGTACAAAGAGAACGCGGCCAAGGGTGGCTATGATGTGTACCTGTGGAAGATGGCCGAGACCGGCGCTTGCTTCTTCCCCAACCAGACCCTGCTGAAGGACGACGTGCTGCGCGGGATCATGCAGGACATCCGCTTCCGCAAGGCGCTGCAGTATGCCATCGACACCGACGAGGTGAACGAGCTGCACTATGTCGGCCAGGCCAGCGACATGACCTCCTGCGTCCCCGACGAGCTCAAGGGCGAAAAGATCTTTGAGGAATACACCTACGATGTGGCCAAGGCCAACGCGCTGCTGGACGAGATGGGCCTGGACAAGAAAGGGCCCAACGGCTGGCGGTTGCGCCCCGACGGGCAGGAGCTCTCGCTGACGGTCGAAACGGCCGCTTCCTGGACCACCGTGGTACCGGTCGCGGAGCTGGTCGCGGGCTACTGGCAAAAGATCGGCATCAACGCCGTGCTCAAGAGCCTCATGTACGAAGGCTGGTGGGATCGGGTTGGCACCTCCGAGTATCAAGTGATCGCGTACCTGCTGGAGAACTTTGATCCGCTGATCAACCTGACCTACCCCCGCAACTATTTCGTTACTTCCTATGACTGCTACTGGGGCACCCTGTGGGGCGCCTGGTACAATGCGGGCGGCAAGGCGGGCGAGGAGCCGCCGGACTGGGTGAAGGAGCTCCAGACGGCCTATGATGGCGTCAAGGGCGAGACCGACCCGGCCAAGCAGATCGCGGTGATGAACGACGCCTTCAAGGTGTGGCTCGAGAGCCACAACATCGTCCACACCGTCGGCCGCTACCCGCAGCCAGTGATCGTCAAAACCAGTTTCAAGAACTTCCCCAAGGACGGCGTGAACGGCTGGCCTCTGCGCAGCCCGGGCTACTCCCGGCCTGAGCAGTACTTTATGACCGCCTAGCCGTCAATCGTTGCGACAAGCAGGGAGCCGCGTGCGCGCACGCGGCTCCCTGACCCCAGGGCTCTGTCCCGGAGCCCGGCTGCTGGCCGCTGTGGTGAGGATGCTGCGGCTCGCTTAGCAGCCTGTGGTTGTGCAGTAGCGGCTTGAGTCGCGTCCGGGCTGGATCGGGCGCGCCCGAAGCCGCTGCTACATAGATGATCCGCGAACAGATGTGACCTATGCCCAATCAACAGGGAGCCTAGCTTATGTTCCAGTATGTTGTGCGCCGCATTCTGTATATGGTCCCGACGCTGATTGCCGTTACCATCATCAGCTTTGTGGTAATCGAGCTGCCGCCTGGCGATTATCTGACCAACTATGTGAACCGCCTGATGTTGCAGGGCGAGTTCCTGGATGAGGCCCAACTGGAGGCGCTGAAAGTACAATACGGCCTCGGCCAGCCGATCTACATCCGCTACCTGAAATGGATGTCTGGCGTGGTGCGCGGCAATTTCGGTGTTTCGATGGAGTGGGGCAAGCCGGTCGGCGAGCTCATCGGGCAGCGCCTGCTGCTCACCGTGGTCATCTCGCTGGCGACGACCCTTTTTATTTGGGCGGTGGCGATGCCCATCGGCATCTATTCGGCCACACACCAGTATTCGATCGGCGACTATATCTTTTCGTTCATCGGGTTCGTGGGCGTTGGCGTGCCTGAGTTTATGATCGCCCTGATCTTTTTATGGGTAGGCTTTTCCCGATTTGGCGTCAACCTGAGCGGGCTCTTCTCCGAGCAGTATGTCGAGCAAGGGTGGAGCTTTGGCAAGGTGGTGGACATGCTCAAGCACATGTGGGTTCCGCTCATTGTGCTGGGCCTGGGTGGAACGGCGGGCATGATCCGCACCACTCGCGCGAATCTCCTGGACGAGCTGCGCAAGCCCTACGTGACCACGGCGCGCTCGAAGGGCCTGACGGAGCGCAAGGTGATCTGGAAGTACCCGGTCCGGCTGGCGCTGAATCCCTTTGTGAGCGGACTGGCCTACCTGTTGCCCGGCCTGGTCGGCGGCTCGACGATCATCTCGGTGGTGCTGAGCCTGCCCACCAGCGGGCCGCTCTACCTCAAGTCGCTCCAGACTCAGGATATGTACCTGGCAGGCACCTTTGTGCTCATGTTTAGCGTGCTGACGGTGATCGGCACGTTGATATCGGATATCCTCTTGGGTGTGCTGGATCCGCGCATCCGCTACGAATAACCAGGATGGGAAAGTGACGGACGAGATGGAAGAGAAAGACACCCGAGTTATCGAGTCTCCAGTCGTGGACGCGCAGCAGGAACTGGTTGACGCCAGCCAAGAGGACAGTGTCTTTGTGGCCACGCAGTGGCAGCTCATGTGGTGGCGTTTCCGCAAGCACAAGCTGGCCATGATCGCAGGCGTCATTCTGCTGCTCCTCTATTGTATCGCCCTGTTTCCCGAATTCCTGGCAACCTATAGTCCACACGAGAGCCGCAAGCTCTTCTCTCAGGTGCCGCCGCACAAGGTCCGCTTTGTGGATAGCGAAGGCAAGTTCGGCTTGCGCCCCTTCATCTATGCCTATGAGCGCACACGCGACCCAGACACCTTGCGATTGGTCTACACGCCCGATCTGGACGCCAAGTACTACCTGGGCTTTTTCGTGCGCGGATTTGACTACAAGGTGTTGGGCCTCGTCGCATCCAATCTCCATCTCGTAGGCGTAAAGCCGGACGAGACGGGCACGGCTCCTGAGGTCTTTTTGATGGGGACCGATAACCTCGGGCGTGACTTGTTTTCGCGGATGATGTATGGCACGCGCATCTCGCTCTCCATTGGTCTGATCGGAGTCGCGTTCAGCTTTCTTTTTGGCATCACGCTGGGCGGACTGTCAGGGTACTATGGCGGCGTCGCGGACCTGGTCATCCAGAGAGTCATCGAGTTCATCCGCGCCGTGCCTGGCATTCCCTTGTGGATGGCGCTGAGCGCGGCGCTGCCCGCCACCTGGCCGCCGCTGCGCGTCTACTTTGGCATCACCGTGATCCTCTCTTTCCTGAGTTGGACCGGCCTAGCGCGCATCGTGCGCGGGCGGTTCCTGGCGCTGCGAGAAGAGGACTTTATCATGGCGGCGCGACTGGCGGGCTCGGGGGAGATGCGCATCATCTTCAGGCACATGGTCCCCTCCTTCACCAGCTATATCATCGCCTCGCTCACCCTCTCCATCCCCGGCATGATCCTCGGCGAGACCTCGCTCAGTTTCCTGGGGCTGGGGCTCCGCCCACCGGTGATCAGTTGGGGGGTGTTGCTCCAGGGCGGGCAGAACCTGCAGGCGGTAGCCCAGACGCCCTGGCTGATGCTGCCGGGCATCTTTGTCATCGTCACCGTGCTGGCCTACAACTTTCTCGGCGATGGCCTGCGCGACGCGGCGGACCCGTACTCCCGATAACGCGGCTGCTGTTCCTGGCTCCCTGAAGGCTCCGAGTCTGACGCAGGCTCGGAGCCTTTTTGACGGCTTGGCCAAAGCGTGTATGCTCTCGGACAGTATATCGGATCGCTGGCCTTGCCACAGGCTATTGGCGATAGGCCAGCGCCAAGATCATGCAAAGGATGGTGTTGAGCGCATGGAATGGCTGCAAATGGCGCGATGGTCACCCTACGCCGTGGGCGCCGGGATCGGCGTCCTGAGTTGGCTGGCCTTTCTCCTCTCGGACAAGGCCATCGGCTGCTCTACGGCCTTTGCCCGGACGGCGGGCATGGTGGAGCGGTGGTGGCGCGGCGACAAAGTGCTGCAGAAGGAATACTATAAGCGCTTTGTGCCGGCCATCGATTGGGAGTGGATGCTGGTGTTGGGCATCGTCATCGGGGCTTTCCTATCGGCGCAGCTCTCCGGCCAGTTCCGCTGGGAGTGGGCGCCGGCGCTCTGGCGGACGACCTTTGGCGCGGCGGCGTGGCCTCGGGTGCTGGCGGCCTTTGTCGGCGGCGCGCTGATGGGGATCGGGGCGCGGTGGGCCGGGGGCTGCACCAGCGGCCATGGCATCAGCGGCACGCTGCAACTGGCGGTGAGCAGTTGGCTGGCGGCGGCCTGCTTCTTTATCGGCGGGATCGTCACCGCGCAATTGATCTACGGCCTGGCGGGCTGAGGAGGCGAGCACATGTTGAACCGCATCCGTTCTCAGAAGGGCCTGCAACTGCTGATCGGCCTGTTGCTGGGCATCGCCTTTGGCTTTTTGCTGCAGCGCAGCGGCGCCACCTATTACGAGGTGATCATCGGCCAGTTGCTCCTCACCGACCATACCGTGTTGAGGCTAATGCTCTCAGCGGTGGTGGTGGGCATGGTCGGGGTGCACCTGATGCGCAGCTTGGGCTGGGTGCAGCTTCATCCCAAACCCGGCTCCCTGGGAACCTCCGTGGTGGGCGGGCTGATCTTTGGCGTCGCCTTTGCGATCCTGGGCTATTGCCCCGGGACCGCGGTGGCGGCGGCGGGGCAGGGGTCGCTGGACGCGTTGCTGGGCGGGACGCTGGGCATGGTGGTGGGGGCTGGCCTCTTTGCTGCCAGCTACCCCCGGCTCAAGCCGATTCTCAACAAGGGAGATTTCGGCGAGTTGACCCTGCCCGAGCTGTTCAAGGTGAACGCGTGGGTCGTGGTCGTGCCAGTGGCGGCGGCCATCGTGGGGCTGCTGTGGTGGCTCGACGGGGTGGGGAGCTAAACGATCCCCATACGGCAGACAGCAAAAGCGCGCGCCATCGTTGGTGGTGCGCGCTTTTGGTGTGCGCGGCGTGACGCTAGCTCCCCTGGCGGCGAGCCAGGAAGAGGGCGCGGGACAGCGCCAGCACGGCGACCAGCCCGAGGAGCAGCCCCGTGGCCAGGGTGAGCCGAACCTGTAGATACAGGGCCAGCAGCGCGAGCAAGAGCCCCGCGCCACTCGCCGCGGCCAGTTGCGCCAGGTGCCCTCGCTCCAGGCTGGCGCGGCCCTCGACGCGGTCGGCCGACTCGAGGCGCTGGCTAAAATGCGCGAGGTCCCAAGCGGCCAGCGCGAGGACCGTCGCCAGCAGCATGGTCGCCGGCGAGAGGCCGCGCCAGATCCCCCAGGCCGCGCCGGCGGTGGAAAGGATAAACAGGAGATCGATCAGCCTGCCTGTCCAGGCGCCCGGAGGGGCGATCCGGCGCTGGCTGCTCAGCAGCCCAATCCCGCCGATGGCCGCGGCCAGCAACGCCTCTGCTGGGTAGCGGCCGAGGGCGAAGGCGCCGGCCAGCGCCGCCGTTAGCCCGAGCACGGCGAGGGTCTGGGCGATGCGGATCATGTCATCCCTCCTGCGCTGATGGTTCGCAAGAGCTGTGGGACGCGGCCGGTCGCCTGGGCCAGGGCGCGCTCCAAGGGCTGATCCACCGGCCAATCGACCACCACGGCGCCGGTCCGGCGCAGCGTGCCCAACAGCGCCCGGCGCTCCAGCCGCGCCAGCCGCGCGGCCAGCTCCACCTCACGGCTGGGGGCGAAGGCGCCGGCTTCAAAGCTCACCGGGTCGGGGCTCACCACCAGGAGCTGATAGCCCTGGGCGCGCAGCCGCGTGAGGAAGGGTAGATCCTCCGGGCAAAGGGCGCTGATGAGGACGAGCTGGGAGCGAGCGGGGAAGAACCTCGCTGGAAGCCGGTCCAGCGACTCGAAAACGACGCTCTCGCTGGCGCGGGCGCGGGCCAGGGCGCGGAGGATGCGCTCACGCTGCACCTTGCCATAGCCGGGAAAAGTCCAATCCAGGAACCAGCCATAGATGAGCAGCCCAACGCGGTTCCCATCGTTGAGGAATGCCTCGGCCAGGGCGGCGGTGGCGCGGACAGAGTGCTCCAGCAGCGATTGCTCGCCGCGGCGGATGTCGTGGCGCTGCCGGCCATCCAGGATCAGGCCCACATCGGCGGTACGCTCCTGCTCGAACTCGTTGGTGAACAGGGCGCGGGGGTGTCGGGCGCTGGCACGCCAGTTGATCCAGCGCAAAGGGTCGCCGCGCTGGTACTCGCGGACCCCGTAGAACTCGACCCCAGGGCCGCCCTGGCGTGCGGGGATCGGCCCAGCAAAGCCATGCGTCCGCTGCGGGCGGATCTCCACGTGGCGCAGGGCCTGGCTTCCGGGGACGATGAGCAGGTGGTTGAGGGCGGGCAGCACCAACCTGCGGGCCGCGATGCCCAACGGATCGCTGACGGTCACTTCCGCGCCGCGCCAGACATAATCGCCGCGCTCGCCGCTCACGACATAATCCAGAGTCAAGGAGGCCCCTCGCGGCAAAGCGCCCACGACCGAGGTAGCGCCTTCCTCCAGGGCCGCCAGGGGCGGGAGGAGGTCGCGGAGCGCCACCATCGGGGTGTCCGCCCCCTCGTTCGTGACGGTCAACTGCACCGAGACCCGGGCTCCCTGGGGCGCCCGCGCGCTGCTGAGGGAGCGGCGCGCCGCCAGGCGTGGGACGTCCGGGCCGCGCAGTTGAGATGCCACCAGGTGAGCGATCAAGGGCAAGGCCAAGACCACCCAGCCGCGCTCCAACGCGGCCAGACCCACGATCAGCAGCACATAGGCCAGGATGCTCAGCAGCAGGAATTGTCTCATCTTGCCAATCCAGGCGCTATCGGGCAGGCCCTTCGGTGTCCTCGATCACGGGGACGGGGATGCTGTTCGTGATGTCGGCGATGACCTTGCCTGTGGCGCGGCGATCCATCCATAGGTCCGGCTCCAGGATCAGCCGGTGGTTGAGCACGGCTGGCACGAAGAGCTTGATATCATCCGGCAGGACGTAATCGCGACCGCGCAGGGCCGCCCATGCGCGGGAGAGCTTGAGCAGGGCCAGGGAGGCGCGCGGGCTGGCCCCCACGGCGACGTTGGGCGCGCTCCGCGTGGCCGCCACCAGGGCGACGATATAGCGCTCCAGGTCGGGGTCAACGTGGATGCCCTCCACCGCCTGGCGCATGCGCGCCAGCTCGGCGCTGTTGGTCACCGCCTGCAGGGCGAACTCGTCGCGGCGGCGTTCGCGGCGGCGACTGAGGATCTCTCGCTCCTCGTCTTGGGTGGGATAGCCCACCGCCAGCTTGACCAGGAATCGATCGAGCTGGGCCTCCGGCAAGGGAAAGGTCCCCTCGTACTCGATGGGGTTCTGCGTGGCGATGACGACGAACGGCTCCGGCAGGCGCATGGTCTCGCCCTCCAGGGTCACCTGGTACTCTTGCATCGCCTCCAGCAGGGCCGATTGCGTTTTGGGGGAGGCGCGGTTGATCTCGTCGGCGAGGATGATATTGGCGAAAACCGGCCCCGGATGTAGCGTGAAGCGCCCCTCTGCGCGGTCATAGATGTAGCCGCCGGTGATGTCCCCAGGGAGGAGGTCGGGGGTGAACTGGATGCGGCGAAAGTCCAGCCCCAGCGCAGTGGCCAGGCTCTTGGCGATCAGCGTCTTGGCCAGGCCCGGGTAATCCTCCAGGAGGACGTGTCCGCCGGAGAGCAAGGCGGCCATGATCCGCTCCAACAGGAGTCTCTTGCCGACCACGGCGCGTTCCACCTCCTGGATCACGCGCTGGGCGAGATGGGCAACCTCGGTTACCTCGGGCGCGCCGAGAGAGGGGGGCGTCAGTGTCATCTCTCCACCTCCAGGAGTTGCTCGATATAGGCGATGACCTGGTCGGGCTGAGGCCGCGATTCCGTCACCCTCGGAGCGTCCGGGCGACGGCGGACAAGCGCCAGCCGCTTCCTCGCCGACTCGCCCAGGGAGCCCAGGTCGGCTTGCAGGTAGCGCCGGAACCCTTCGGGCAGGCCACTGTTCCCCGCGCGGAGATGTTGCCGGGCCTCTTGCAGGGGGATGCGGTCGCGGTAGGCCAGCGCCTGCGCGGCCAGTTCGGCCAGGCGTTGCGCCAGCCGCCACTGCCCATAGCGGCCCTGCTGCGCCAGACGCACATAGCGCAGCTCGGCCGTGACGGGCCCCACGGCAGGTAGCGGCTCCTCATCGCCCGCGGGCCGCTTGGGGCGGCGCGGGGCCAGGCTGCGCGCCGCCAGCGACAGGGCCGCCGCGAGCAGCGTCGTCCACCAGGCCCAGCGAGGGACGCTCTGGAAGAGCAGGTGAACGGTCCAAAGGACCTGAGCCAGGCGCGTCACCACGGCGCGGGCGATGTCGCGAAAGGCGAGGATCAGCGCCGCGAGCAGGAGGAGCGCCGAGAGGACGAGGGCAAGCCCTAGCCAGCGTCGCCTGCTCATGGCCGCCTCCCTGCGCTGGCAGCGATGGCGGCGAGGCAGTCCAGCGCTTCGCGCTCCTCATCGGGCCCGGGCGCCCTGGCGCCGTAGCGGGCGCGCTCAAAGAGCCGGGTGAGGCGCGCGACCTGGGCCTGCGGCAGGCCGCTGCGCGCCAGCCGGCGCTCGAACTCGCGCGGCGTCATGGCGCGCGAGCGCTCGATCCCTTGCTGCTCTCGCACCACGCGCAACATGCCCTGATAGCAGCGGAGCACGGCGTTGCGCAGGCCGTCGCCAGCGAGCAGCGCGCTCCGCGCGGCCTCGGCCTCTTGGCCCAGTTGCCCCAACAGGCGAGCCTCGGGGCCGCTTCGGCGCAGGATGAGCCACGCCACCGCGGCCAGCAGGGCGACCACCAGCAGCGCCAGCAGTGAGGCGATGCCGTAGACCAGCCAGGGAGGCGGGCTGGCCAGGAACTCGGCGGGCGGGGTGAGCGAGGGGAGCTCGCCTGTGTCAGAGGGCGCCCCCAACTCCTGAGCCGCTCCGGCGAGAAACCTCGTGGCGACTCGGCTGATGGCCCAAAAGAGGCAAAAGAGGGTGAGGGCCGCGCCGAGGTCGCGCACGAAGCGCTTGCGGGCCTCGGGCGAGATGATCAGATAGACGAGGACAAAGGGGACCAAGATGAGAAGGGCGAGGCCCACGTAGCGCAGCGAAATGGGCCGGCCGTCAGCGGCGGGGAGGGGCAGTACTGGAAGCGACGGGAGGCGCCAGTTCAGGCGGAAAGGAAACGGGCCCGCCGGGGCGTTGAGGTCCAACGCGGGGAGGCCCGCCGCCAATAGGATCATCGCCGCCAAGGCGATACCGGCCAGAGCCAGCATCCCCAGCTTGTCGCTTCTGGTCATGTCGCTTTCCTTGCCACCCTGCAAATGGCGACCGGCGCCAGCGAGCCCCGCGATGTTGGAAGCAAAGACCCTACAGGTCGTGCCAGACCTGTAGGGTCCGGTTCGGTGCTACTTGATCGGGATGATGCTGCCGGTGCGCGAGGACTCGTAGATGGCGGTAAAGATCTGAACCGATTTGCGGCCCTCGTAGCCGTCGCACTGCACCTTGGTCCCCTTGGTGATGGCCGAAACCATGTCCTCGATGATATTCCTGGGCAGGTTCGGATCCACCGGGATATCGGCCAGCTTGGTGTCGGGATCCACGGCCGAGTGGTAGAGCGTGATGTCGTTATCCTTCCAGAGCAGCGCGCCCTGGCTGCCGTTGATCTCGATCACGCTGCCCAGGTCGGGGGTGCTGCAGGTGGTGGTGTGCAGCGCCGCCCAGGCCCCGCTCTGAAACTCGACCATGGCCATGGTCTGGTCCTCGGTCTCGATGGGGTGGTTGAAGGTGCCGCTGCGCCCCATCACGCTTTTGACCGGGCCGAGGAACCATTGCAGCAGGTCCACAAAGTGGACGCCCTGGTTGGCGATGGAGCCGCCCTCGGTGGCCTTGCGGCTGCGCCACCCCGCTGGCGACCCGCCGCCATAGTAGCTCATGTCGCGGTACCACTTCATGATCAGGTCGGCGCAGATGAGCTTGCCCAGCTTGCCCTGTTGCAGCGCCATGCGGATCTGGTGGTTGATGGGGTTATAGCGGCTGTCAAAGTCCACGGCGAGGATCTTGCCCGCCTTTTTGGCGGCGGCGATGGCGGCGTCGGTCTTGGCCACGCTGATGTCCATCGGTTTGGTCGTGTGGACGTGCTTGCCAGCCTCCAGGGCCTGGATGACGAAATCGCAGTGCAGGCCGCTGGGGGACATCACGCCGACCACGTCGATATCGGCGCGATCCAGCATCTCCTCATAGTCCATGGTCCAGTCAGCGCCCAGTTCCTTGCCCACCAGCTCGGCCTTGCCCGGCTCGATGGAGCAGACGCAGCGCAGCTCGGCGCCTTCCGCTTGCGTGGCCTTGATGGCGCGGTTGCGGCCCATGCCCAGGCCGACGATGCCCCAGCCCAGTTTCTTGTCGCTCATGTGGCGTCTCCTGTCTCTAGGACATCATGACCGGCTTGCCGGTCGCGGACGACTTGTAGATGGCTTCGATGATGGCCACGGACTTGCGGCCCTCGTGGCCGTCGCACTGCAGCGGCTTGCCGTCGCGGACGGCGCCCACCATGTCGGCAAAGATGCTCGCGGGGAGGTTGGGGTCCACCGGGATGCTCTCGATCTTCAGATCCGGGTCCACGTTGGAGTGGAAGAGCGAGATCTCGCGGTCGCCCCAGAGGAGCGCGCCCTCGGAACCGTTGAACTCGAGCTTGGTGCCCAGGTTGGGGGTGCTGCAGGTGGTGGTGTGGAACATGCCCCAGGCGCCGCTCTCGAACTCGATGATGGCCATGGTCTGGTCTTCGGTCTCGATGTCATGGTTGAAGGTGCCGCTGCGGCCCCAAACCGACTTGACCGGGCCCATGAACCATTGCAGTAGATCGACATAATGCACGCCCTGGTTG
>ENA-UOUL01000676-UOUL01000676.1-bioreactor-metagenome-genome-assembly--contig:-NODE-676-length-56762-cov-5.878769_pt1 | contig 56762 bp, 44 predicted proteins | sample MGYA00249838_ERZ747220 | MGnify/ENA primary metagenome ERZ747220 (study PRJEB28778, sample SAMN05720191) | bioreactor metagenome | isolation source: Anaerobic biogas reactor | place: USA:Washington... | reverse complement strand
AAAAGTACTATCGTCTCTCGCCGGGGGCCGAGGTGCGCTTGCGCTATGCCTATCTGGTGACCTGCACAGACGTGGTCAAAGACCCCGCCACGGGCGAGATCCTCGAGGTGCACGGCACCTATGATCCGGCCACGCGCGGCGGTGACGCCCCCGATGGCCGTAAAGTGCGCGGCACGCTGCATTGGGTGTCGGCGCCCCACGCCATCGAGGCCGAGGCGCGGCTGTATGACCGGCTGTTCAACGTCGAGGATCCCTACCAGGGCGACGATTTTGTCGACAACCTCAACCCCAGCTCGCTCGAGGTGCGGCCGTGCTACGTCGAGCCGAGCCTGGCGGGCGTCGAGGCTGGCTATCGCTGCCAGTTCGAGCGGCTGGGCTATTTCTGCGTCGACCCTGATTCGACGCCCGAGCGACTGGTGTTCAACCGCACCATCACCCTGCGCGACTCGTGGGCCAAGATTCAGGGCCGCTGAGCGCTAGCCTGGCTTTGGACTAACACGGCCGCCTCAGCGAGGCGGCCGTGTGCATTATCGCTGAGCTCAGGCGATGAACTGCCGCAGATAGCGACCGCTCTGGATGATGGCCGCCTGGCGACGGTCGAGCGGGCCCTCGTAGGCGCGGTCCTCGACCTCGATGACCACGGCGCCGTTGTAGCCCGTCTCGGTGAGCATGGCCACAAAGCGGCCCCATTCGATATCGCCCAGGCCGGGCAGCTTGGGCGTGTGATAGCTGTTGGGCGTGGTCAGTGTGCCGACGTCATTGAGGCGCTCGCGATCGAGGCGTGCGTCTTTGGCGTGTACGTGAAAGATGCGGTCGCCAAACTCGCGCATCACCTGTACATAGTCCATTAGCTGCCACACAAAGTGCGACGGGTCATAGTTCAGCCCAAAGTTGGGGCTGGGGATATCGGCGAACATACGCCGCCAGATGGCAGGCGAGTGCGCCAGGTTCTTGCCCCCAGGCCACTCGTCGTCGGTAAAGAACATGGGGCAGTTCTCGATGCCGACGCGCACGCCCTGGTCCTCGGCGTAGGCGATCAGGGGGCGCCACACCTCAAGAAAGCGCGGCCAGTTGGCATCCACCGAACGCGTCCAATCGCGCCCGATAAAGGTGTTCGCCTGGTTGACGCCCAGCAGCGCGGCAGCGGCGATGACCTTTCTGATGTGTTCGACGGCCACTTTGGCCTCGGCAGCATCGGGCGAGAGCGGGTTGGGGTAATAGCCCAGGCCGCTGATGCTGACGCCGTGAGTGGCACACAGCGCGTTGATGCGCGCCGCCTCATCCTTGTCGAGAGCAGCTACGTCGAGATGAGTAACGCCGGCGTAGCGTCGCTCGGCCTTGCCCTTGGGCCAGCAGGCCAGCTCTACACAATCAAAGCCCTGGACGCCGGCAAAGGCCAGCACCTCTTCAAGCGACATGTCAGGGACGATCGCTGACAAAAAGCCCAGTTTCATCGTACACCTCCAGAGAGATAGCAGGCCGCAGGGGCCATAGCTCACTGACCGGATGATACCCGCAGACAGGGGCAGGCTCAAGCGGGCGGGGCATGCCGAGAAACACAAGAGCCGGTCGCATCAGTGCGCCGGCTCTCTTCTGGCTGAGGGACAGGGATTCGAACCCCGATCATCTGATTCAGAGTCAGGTATCCTACCATTGGACGATCCCTCAACGGTGCCGGCAGTATAGCATGGCTGGGCCGCTGATGCAAAATCGCCTCACGGCAATGATAAGCGCCTCGCGAGACCGGGCGAGGGCAAGTGTTAGCAATCATCATAATAGTCTGCTAATGAGTAGACCATAATCACGAACTCGGGCCCAAATGGGCCTTTGTGGCCTCCTCGGGCTTTGACAAAAGGCCGCTGGCATGGTAAGATTCTGGCACTCTGGTGTGTCGAGTGCTAACGAAGATGATACAGAATCTGCCTGGCAGCCAAAACGAGGCCCAGTTCCCCGCACTCACCCCGCGGCAGCGCGAGGTGTTGCGGGTGCTGGTGCAGGAATACGTGGCCTCGGCCACCCCGGTTGCTTCGGGCACGTTGCAGCGCATCGGCGACCTGGGTGTGAGTTCGGCAACGCTGCGCAATGAGCTGGCCCTACTCGAGGAGCTGGGCTATCTCGATCAGCCGCACACCTCGGCCGGGCGTGTGCCGTCGGTGCGTGGCTACCGTTACTTTGTCGAGCAGCTGATGGAGCAGCGCGATCTGCCCGCGCCCGAACGCCGCATGATCATGCACCAGTTCCACCAGATCCGTCTGAACCTGGACCAGTGGATGGAGCTCACTGCGGCGGTGCTAGCGCAAGTGTCGCAGGTGGCCTCGCTGGTGACGCCGCCGCACGCCAACCGTGCCGAGTTCAAGCATCTCGAGCTGATCTCGACGCACGAAACCCTGTGTTTGATGATTCTGGTGCTGCAAGATGGCAGTGTGCATCAAGAGATGCTAAGCGTCACACCCGAGCTGGACCAGGCGACGCTGAGCGCGGCCTCGAACCAGCTCAACGCCCTGTTGGCGGGGCTGACGGCCGACGAGATGGTGGCCAGGCCCAAGCCTGAGTTGACCACGCTGAGCGAGTGGAAGCGGCAGGTTCTCGAGCGCGTGGTGGATCTGATGCGCGTGGCTGAGCAGCGCGCCGTGAACCAGATCTACCGTGACGGGCTGGTCAACATTTTTGGCGAGCCCGAGTTCCAGGATGTGGCACGCACCATGCAGGTGGTCGAGATGATCGAGCGCCAGCAACTGCTGCAGCGTATCTTGCAGGGCACGCTAGAGACCAACGGCGTGCAGATCATCATCGGCGGCGAGGGGTCTTATGATGAGCTGTATGACGTGAGCCTGGTGCTCTCGCCCTACGGCATCCCCAACCGCGCCAGCGGCGTGTTGGGTGTGTTGGGGCCTACGCGCATGCACTATGGGCGGGCCATCTCGGCCGTGCGCTATGTCGCCCAGATGCTCAATAGCCTGGTGGCCGAGGTCTACGGCTGACGCCACCGAAACATCACCGCGATGGAGCCATTGCTGAAATGACAACCGCAGAACAGCCTTTGGACAACCAAGAACAGCAACCGCAGCCCGACGAGCAAGAGCTGACCGCTCAGCTGGCGGCGGCGCAGGCCGAGATCGAACAGCTCAAAGACAAGTACCTGCGCTCGGTGGCCGAGTTTGCCAACTATCGCAAGCGCCAAGAGCGCGACGTGCAGCAGACAGCGCTGCGGCTCAAGGCGGCCGCTTTTCGCAGTGTGCTGCCGGTGCTCGATGACCTGCAGCTCGCCGTCAGGCACGCGCCCGAGGACGCCAAAGAGTTCAACTGGGTTGAGGGCGTGCTGCTGATCGAACGCAAGTTCATCAAGGTCCTCGAGGCCGCCAACATCAAGCCGATTGAGGCCGTTGGGCAGCCCTTCGACCCCAATCTGCATGCCGCTGTGCTGCAGGTGCCCAGCAACGAGCAACCTGCGGGGTATGTGGTCCAGGAGATCAAGACGGGCTTTGTGCTCGAAGATGAGGTGCTGCGCCCGACGGAGGTGATCGTCTCACAGGGCGCCCCTGCAGAACCAGCCGGCAACGACGAACAAGCGAGTGAATAGCGCCGCGCCAAGCCGCGGCAACCAAGCCATTATCATCATTCCCGACTCTTGAGGAGGATTCAGATGGGCAAGATCATTGGCATAGACCTGGGCACAACCAACTCGGTGGTGGCGGTGATGGAGGGCGGCGAGCCCACCGTGATCCCCACTGCAGAAGGCTCGCGTCTCTGTCCGTCAGTGGTGGCCATCAACCCCAAAACCAACGAGCGCATGGTGGGTCAGGTGGCACGCCGTCAGGCGGTGACCAACCCCGATAATACCATCTTTTCCGTCAAGCGGCTGATGGGCCGCAAATATGGCGATGCTGAGGTGCAAAAGGCGCGCCAGGTGCTGCCCTACAAGATCGTGGAGCGCGGCAACGGTGATGCCTGGGTGGTCATGGGCGGCAAGGAATACTCGCCCCCCGAGATCTCGGCCATGGTGCTCGCCAAGCTCAAGGCCGATGCCGAGGCCTATCTCGGCGAGACGGTGACGCAGGCGGTCATCACCGTGCCGGCTTACTTTAACGACTCGCAGCGGCAAGCCACCAAAGATGCCGGCCGCATCGCTGGCCTTGAGGTGCTGCGTATCATCAATGAGCCCACGGCCTCTTCGCTGGCCTATGGCATGGACAAGAAAAAGGACGAAAAGATCGCCGTCTATGACCTGGGCGGCGGCACCTTTGATATCTCGATTCTGGATATTGGCGATGGCGTGTTCGAAGTGCGCTCGACCAACGGCGACACCTTTCTGGGTGGAGACGACTTTGACCAGCGCATCATCGAGTGGGTTGTAGACGAGTTCCGTAAGGATCAGGGGATCGACCTGCGCAACGATCGCATGGCGCTGCAGCGCCTCAAAGAGGCCGGCGAAAAGGCCAAGATCGAGCTCTCGACCACGCAACAGACCGAGATCAACCTGCCGTTCATCACGGCGGATGCCAGCGGCCCCAAGCACCTCAACCTGACGCTGACGCGGGCCAAGCTCGAACAGCTGGTGGATGATCTGGTCGAGCGCAGCATCGGCCCCTGCCGCCGTGCTTTGGAAGACGCTGGCCTCGCCACCAAGGACATCGATGAGGTGATCCTGGTGGGCGGCCAGACGCGCATGCCGCTGGTGCAGCGCAAGGTCGAAGAATTCTTTGGCAAGACGCCGCACAAGGGCGTTAACCCCGATGAGGTGGTGGGCGTGGGCGCGGCCATTCAGGCGGGCGTGCTGGGCGGCGATGTCGACGACATCGTGCTGCTCGACGTGACGCCGCTCACGCTGGGCATCGAGACGCTGGGTGGCGTGGCCACGCCGCTGATCGAGCGCAACACGACCATCCCGACGCACAAGGAACAGACCTTTTCGACTGCGTCGGACAGCCAGACGCAGGTGCAGATCAATGTGGTGCAGGGCGAGCGGCCCATGGCGGCTGACAACAAACTGCTGGGCACCTTTACACTGGACGGCATCCCGCCTGCCCCGCGTGGTGTGCCGCAGATCGTGGTGAGCTTTGACATCGACGCCAACGGCATCGTCAAGGTCTCGGCCAAAGACAAGGCCACTGGCCGTGAGCAGAACATCACTATCACGGCATCGAGCGGCCTCCAGCAAGAGGAGATCGACCGTATGGTGCGCGAGGCCGAGTCTCACGCTGACGAGGATCGGCATCGCAAGGAGGCCGTCGAGGCCCGCAACGAGGGCGATACCCTGGCCTATAGCGCCGAAAAAACGCTGCGCGATCTGGGCGACAAGGTGCCCGCTGACGTGCGCACGAGTGTTGAGGACAAGATCAAGACGCTGCGCGATGCCCTGAACGGCAGCGACACCGACGAGATCAAGCGTCGCACCGAGGCGTTGTCGCAAGAGCTGCAAAAGGTCGGCGAAGCGGCTTATCAGCAGGGGCAGGCCACCACACCCCCGCCAGGCGGCGAGCAGGCGGGCCCTCAAGATGACGGTGGCGAGACCGTCGACGGCGAGTTCCGTGAGGTCTAGCGCTTTTTGATGGGAGAAGAGGGTTAGGAGGCTGCGGCCTTCTAACCCTCTCTTTGTGGCCCGGTGAGCGATTTTGACGCTGCTCTGACCAGACACTACACTTAGCGAGCCTACTTTTTGGGGAGCAATGATGGCGACGGAAACCAAACGCGACTATTACGAGGTGCTGGGCGTATCGCGTGATGCGTCCAAAGACGAGTTGCGTTCGGCCTACCGACGCCTGGCGCGTCAGTATCACCCCGATGTCTCCAAAGACGAGCATGCCGAAGAGCGGTTCAAGGAGGTCAACGAGGCGTATCAGGTGCTCAACGACGACGAGCGCCGCGCCCAGTACGACCGCTTTGGCCATGCCGGGCTCAACCAGGCCGACATGGGCGGCTTTGGGTTCAGCCCCTTTGAGGATATCTTTGCCGAGATGTTCGGGTTTGGCGCCGGGCGTGGCGGCCCGGCCAGACGTGGGCCCCACCGTGGCAACGACTTGCGCTATGACCTCGAGATTTCGTTCGAAGAGGCGGTGTTTGGCGTCGAGCGTGAGGTCAATCTGCACCGCCAAGAGACCTGTGAGCACTGCCATGGCTCGGGCGCTGAGCCGGGCACCTCGCCGATTCGCTGCAACGAGTGCGGCGGCAGTGGGCAGATCAGGCGGGCGCAGCAATCGATCTTTGGCTCGTTCGTGAATGTGAGCACCTGTCCGCGCTGTGGCGGCACCGGCGAGGTGATCACCACGGCCTGTACGGTGTGCCATGGCGCCATGCAGGTGGATGTGGAGCGCAACCTGCGTGTCAGTGTGCCCGCTGGCGTTGACGACGGCATGCGCGTGCGTCTGGCAGGCGAGGGCGATCAGGGCCTCTATGGCGGGCCAGCCGGCAACCTCTATGTGGTGCTGCACGTCAAGCCCCACAAGTATTTCCAGCGGCGTGAGAACGATGTTCTGCTCAACATCAACATTAATGTCACCCAGGCTGCGCTGGGCGATGTGATCAAGGTGCCTACCCTCGAGGGCGAAGCCGAACTCAAGATCGAGGCGGGCACTCAGCCAGGCACCGTCAGCCGGATGCGCGGCAAGGGTGTGCCGCGCTTGCGCGGCGCGGGCCGAGGCGATCAGATCGTGTTGATCAACGTGCAGGTGCCGACGCGCCTGAGCGAGCGCCAGCGCGAGCTTTTGGTCGAGCTTGGCGAGACGATGGGCTCAGATGTCTCTCCGCAGACCGAGCGTGGCTTTCTTGACAAGCTCAAAGATACGCTGGGATTGTGACGATGGCCATGGGCGATTGGGTCGAGATCAGTGTGGTTTGTGACAGCGCTGCGGCCGACGACCTGGCTGCCTATCTCAGCCGCTACTGCGCTGGAGGCGCTGCCGTCGAGCAGCTCCGCACCGACCCCAACGGACGCGACCTCGAGGCGCGCTGGCGGGTCAAGGGGTTTGTGCCCGCAGATGACGAGGCCACGCAGCAAAAGATCGAGATCGCCCTGCTGCTGCTCTCGCGCGATGGCTCTATCTCCGAACCGCTGACGCGCTTGCTGCAGCACCGCGACTGGGCCGAGGCCTGGAAGGAGCACTTTCCTGTGCTGCGCATGGGGCAGCGGCTGGTGGTGGCCCCCACCTGGCGCGAGCATCGCGCCGCCACTGATGAGGTGGTCATCCGCCTCGACCCTGGCATGGCCTTTGGCACCGGCCTGCACGCCACCACGCGGCTCTGTATGGTGGCGCTCGAGGGGCTGGTGCAGCCGGGCGACCGCGTGCTCGATGTGGGCACCGGCTCGGGCATTCTGGCCATTGCCGCGGCGCGGTTGGGCGCGGGCGCCGTGTCGGCGGTGGATGTGGACCCCATCTGCGTGCAGGTGACGGCCGAGAACGCCGCTCTCAACGGCGTGGCCGACCGCGTCAGCGCCGCACTTGGCACACTGGATACTGGCGGGGCGCCGCGCGTGCCCCTGGTGCAAGAGACGGGCTACGACCTGGTGCTGGCCAATATCCTCGCCGAGGTCATCATCGACATGGCGCACGACCTCTTGCGCGTGGTGCGCAGCGGTGGGCGACTGGTGGTCTCTGGCATTCTGGCCGAAAAGGCCGCCGATGTAGCCGATGCCCTCGCCCACGAGGGGCTGCACCTCGACGAACAGCTGCTCGACAACGGCTGGGCCGCCCTGATAGCCACCAGGCCCTGACCATGCACCGTTTTTTCGTCGATCCCCGGGCGCTGGCTGAACGGCCAGTGCGCCTGCGGGGCGACCTGGCACACCAGTGCGCGCGCGTGCTGCGCCTGGCCCCCGGCGATCATATCATGCTGCTCGATAACACAGGCGCTGCCTACACAGCGTGCCTGTTGGCCGTGTCTCCGCGCGAGGTGCTGGCTGAGATTGTCGAGCGAATAGAGCCACAGGCCGAGCCGGGCATACGGCTGGAGCTCTACCAGGCGGTGCCGCGCGCTAAAAAGATCGAGTGGGTGCTGCAAAAGGGTACCGAGCTGGGTGTGAGCGTCTTTACGCCGGTGATCGCCGAGCGCTGCCAGGGGCTGAGCCCCGCCGACCTCGATGGCCCCAAGCTCGACCGTTGGCGCAAGATCGTGACCGAGGCGGCCGAGCAGTCGGGGCGGACGCGGCTGCCGGTGGTAGAGCCGGCGTTGCCACTGGCCGAGGCGGTCGCGGCGGCGGCTTGCGCCGACCTGGGCCTGGTGGCCGCCGTGTCGGCCGAGGGGCGTCCGCTGCGGACCGTGCTCGAGGCACTCGACGAGATGCCTGCCTCGGTGGCGCTGCTGGTGGGGCCCGAGGGGGGCTTTGCCCCCGAGGAGGTGATGCTGGCCAAAGCGGCGGGCGTGCACCCCATTACGCTCGGGCCGCGAGTGCTGCGCACCGAGACGGCCGCGCTGGTGGCGTTCAGCGCCGTGCTCTACGCGCTGGGAGAGCTGGGCTAGAGACCACGTGTCGCCAGCCAGGCTACGCCGGGCAGCGAGAGCATCGCCAGCGCCGTGGTGACCACGGCGGCGGTGACGGCCAGGGGCACGTCACTACCGTATTCCTTGGCGAGCACGGGCGAGAGCATGGCCGCGGGCATGCCAGCCTGCAGAATCACCGTGGCGCGGGTGAGTGGGTCGAGCGGCAGCGGCATCGTGAGGGCGAACATCAACAGCGGCGAGACCACCAGGCGCGTCGAGATGATGCCCAGCAGCGGCCAGGTCAACGCCAGGCCAGTGCGCGCGTGGCTGTAGATGAGGTAGCCCAATAGCAGCATCGAAAGGGGCGCATTGCAGCCAGCGAGCAGATCGAGCGCATCGGCCACCAGACCGGGGAGCTCCCAGCCCGTAGCGAACCAGGCGCCGCCCACAAAGAGGGCCATGAACATAGGGCTGAGCAGCGCCTTGAGGATCGGCCGATACCAGCGGCCGCTGCGCCCGTTGGCCAGGCCGGCCACGCCAAAGGTAAAGAGGTTGACGTTGATGCCCATATCGGCCATTACAGCGTACACCGCTGCCACTGGGCCCAGCACGGTCTGCACCACGGGGATGCCCAGCGACGCGGTGTTAAAGCAGCCGCAGGTCAACGCCATCACGCCACGCGTGCCGGGCTGCAGGCGTGCTGCGCGGCCGGCCAGCATCGCGGCCGACCACAATACGAGCCCCACCAGCACGATGAGCACCAGCGCCCAGGGCGCCATACGCAGCATGTCGGGCGAGAGGTTTCGCGCCACGGCGATGAGCGTCACTGCGGGCATGGTCACATTGATGATCAGCGTGGAAAGCTGGTTTGAGCCCTCTGCGGTGATGACGCGCAGACGGCCCAGCAAGGCGCCCAGCGCGAGTAGCAGAAACAGGCGGGCAAACGGAGTCAGCAGCGCGACGATGCTCATCCACGCTCCAGATCAACAAGCATAGGCGATAGGGTATGACACAGCCCCACTATACGCAAAAGGGCGCTCTGCCCCCGCGACATGCACCCGGCTCTGGCGCCGATGGCCTGACGCGTCGCGCGCTGCTGGGTGTGTTGGGGGGCACGGCGCTGGCCAGCCTGGGCGGCTGGCGGTTGGCGCAGTATGTCCTGCGCATCGAGCCGCGCCGCCTGCAGGTGAGCCACACCACCGTGGCCGCGCCACTGACAGCCCCGGTGCGGCTGGCCCTGATCAGCGATATTCACATCGGGCCGCATGTCGAGGTGGCCTGGGTGCGGCAGGTCATCGCGGCGGTCGCGGCGCAACAGGTCGATCTGGTGTTGCTGGGCGGCGACTATGTCACCGGCTCGACCGATGGCATGCCTGCCCTGGCCGAGGCACTGGCTGAGCTGCAGCCCAGCCTGGGTGTGTATGCTGTGCTCGGCAATCATGACTACTGGACCGATGCCGACGCGGTGCTGCACTGGCTGCGTCTGGCGGGGGTGATGGTGCTGGTCAACGCCGGCGTCGAGCTGGCCACTGCCGGAGGGCCTCTCTACCTCGCTGGTCTGGACGATGCCTGGCAGGGGCGCCCTGACCTCGAAGTGGCTCTGGCGGGCCACCGTGCGGGCCTGCCCACGGTGCTGCTACAGCACGAGCCCGACCCTGCCGCCGCTCGTGCCGCTGACGATCGCCTGCTCTTGCAGCTGGCGGGGCACACCCATGGCGGACAGGTCCGCATTCCGGGCCTTGGCGCGCCGGTGCGGCCGCCCTATGGCGAGCATTATGTGGCCGGCCTCTATGCGCTCGAGCGCTCGCAGCTGTATGTGACGCGCGGCATCGGCGTCACGTCGCCGCCGGTGCGGCTCAACTGCCCGCCCGAGCTTACCGTGATCACCCTGGCCCCGCGCGAGGCTGCGCTGTGAGCAACGCGGTGGGCGAGGCGCAGGGCATCAACGTCTATCGCGAGAGCGACCTGCACGCCGGGCTCAAGCTGGCTTATGCCAGGCCCGGCGACCGCATCGAGGCGCCCGTGGACGGCTATGTGGCCGACATTCTGCGCGATGGCCTGTGCATCGAGGTGCAAACGGGCTCCTTTGGGGCGCTCAGGGCCAAACTGGCGGCGCTGCTCGAGACGCATCGCGTGCTGCTCGTCTATCCGGTGGCAACGCTCAAGTGGGTGGCCGTGTATGACGCAGCGGGCGAGACGTTGCTGCGGCGCCGACGTTCGCCGCGCCGTGGGCAGCCGCTCGAGCTGTTTGCCGAGCTGGTCTACCTTGGTGAGCTGCTGGCGCACCCACGCCTGTCGTACGAGGTGGCGCTGGTCGAGATGGAAGAGGTGCGCCGCGACGATGGCCGCGGCAGTTGGCGGCGCAAGGGCGTGAGCATCGACCAACGCCGCCTGTTGCGCCTGGTGTCGACGCAGCGCTTTGTGGGGCCCGAGGGGCTGGCAGAGGTGCTCTTGCCAGAGCTGGCCGAGCCCTTTACCAATCGGCAACTCGCCGCCTGCCTGGGTGTGGGGCGGCGGCTGGCCGGCAAGATCACCTACAGCCTGCGGCAGGCTGGGCGGCTGCACACGGCCGGGCGGGCAGGGCGCGAGCTTTTGTTCGCGCGGGCCACAGGCGCGCATGAATAGCCGCGACTCGCTTTGACGTAATCGTGACTCGTCTTTACAATCGAACTGCCGACCAACCTGGCGCCAGAGGTGTAGCGATGGCCACTTTACCCGATGGAACCCAATTACCCGGCAAGCTGTTCATCGTCGAGGGCATCGACGGCTCGGGCAAGAGCACGCAGCTCGACCTGGTGCACAAATGGCTGACCACGGCGGGCTATATGGTGGCCTTTTCCGAGTGGAACTCGTCGCCGCTGGTGGCCAAGGCCACCAAGCGCGGCAAGAAAAAGCAGCTGCTCACGCCCACCACTTTTAGCCTGATGCATGCGGTCGATTTCTCGCAGCGCTTTCAGCAGCAGATTCTGCCGGCGCTCCGGGCAGGGGCCATCGTGCTGGCCGATCGTTACGTCTATACGGCCTTTGCGCGCGACGCCGCGCGGGGCATCGACCGCGAGTGGGTGCGCGAGGTCTACTCTTTTGCCGTCAAGCCGACGGTGGCGCTCTACTTTCGGGTGCCGCTCGAAGAGTCGTTGCGTCGCATCATCGTGGGGCGGCCTACGCTAAAGTACTACGAAGCCGGGCTCGACCTGGGCCTGTCGGACGACCCCTACGAGTGTTACCGCATCTTTCAAGGGCGCATCTTGCGCGAGTACGATGCCATGGTCGATGAGTTCGGCCTCACAGTGATCGACGCTGCGGCCCCGCTGGTGCAGCAGCAAGAGATCGTACGGCAGATCATCGCGCCGCACCTTGAGGGGGCGCTGCAAATCGAGCCCAACCCCTGGCGCGACGTGTTGGGCAAAGAGCACCTCTCTGGCCGCTATCTCGATAGCCTCGCACATCCTGGAGGGCAGCCACTATGACCGAGGTCAAGTTCTATGGGCATGGCCTGCCCAACGTCGAGAACCTGAGCCTGCCCGGCAAGCTGATTGTGCTGGAAGGGCCCGACGGTGTGGGGCGCTCGACGCAGGTGGCGCTGTTGCGCGAGTGGCTCGAGGCGCAGGGCTATGCGGTGTTCACCAGCGGTCTGCGCCGCTCAGAGCTGGCCAGCGCGGGCATCGAGGCCGCCAAGCAGGGGCACACGCTGGGGCACATTACCATGGCGCTCTTTTATGCGGCCGATTTCTGCGACCGTATGGAGCGCGAGATCATCCCCATGCTGCGCGCAGGTTTTGTGGTGCTCACCGATCGCTACATCTATTCGTTGATGGCACGCTATATGGTGCGTGGCGTCGACAGATGCTGGCTGCAGTCGTTGATGGGCATTGCGCTGGTGCCCGATGCAGTCTTTTACCTCAAGACCACCGTACAAGCGTTGGTTCCGCGAGTATTGAGCACGCGTGGTTTTGACTACTGGGAGGCTGGCATGGATTTCCTGCCATCCTCGGACTATTACCAGAGCTATGTCGACTATCAACAACGCATGCTGCACATGTTTGACGAGTTGAGCGCCGAGTTCGGCTTTAGCGTGGTGGATGCCTCGGGCTCTATCGATGCCGTCTTTGCCGATCTGCGCGATGGCATCGGCAAGATCGTGGCCGAGCTCAAGGCGCGCCCCGTCTGACGCGGCTCCTCAACCACCGTCAACGATGGCTGGGTTAGCTGCCCATCAGCAGTCTGCCCAGCCACGGTCTTTTCAGCTCGATGGCGGTCTCGGGGCATAGCTCATGGCAGCAGTAGCAGCGTATGCAGATGCCATAGTCCATCTGGGCCTTGCCTGCGACGATGGTGATGGCATTGACCGGGCAATGGCGTGCGCAAAAGCCGCAGCCGATGCAGCTTTCAGTGGCAAATGGCACCGCCACCAGCTGCCTAAAGACCCAGTTGTTCGAAACCACTCTGCGTGGCGCCTCGCCGTCGGCCCCTGCCTGGGGCTGCCTGGCCGCCTTGCCGGCCCGCAAGAGCGGCGCCGCCACCCAGCGCGCCAGCCGCGGCAACAGGCCGGGGTCAAAGTCCATCTCCATACCCAGCCTAAAGCCCGAGACCTGTAGGCCTGGCAAGGCGTCACCGAGCACTCGCACGTCTTTGAGACGACCAGTGCACAGCCCACGCTCTGCGGCCACCGCGGTAGTGAGCACCTTGAGCGGGTCGACGCCCACCAGCGCCGCCGAGACGGTATCGCAGGCCAGTGTGTTGGCACTCGCCAGCAATGCTCCGATGGGCCGTGGCGAGCCGCCCGTGGGGCCGTTACCCTCCATGCCCACAATGGCATCCATGAGCGTGAGGGCGGGGCGGGTGTAGGTGTAGATATCGACCAGCGCCTGCGCAAAACGCTCACGGTCGTGCAGCTTTGAGTGGTAGCCGATCTTGATGGCGCCGGGCACCAGCCCAAACAGGTTCTTGACGCCCAGGGTGAGCGTCGTCAGGTTGTGGGTCTTGAGCTTGGGCAGGTTGATGATTACGTCGGCCTCGGTGGCGGCCTGCAGCAGGTCGAGCCTGTGCAGCAGCACGCCCTCGGGGTGGGCCACCTGCACGCCGGCCATGTTCTCGTTGAGGACGATACCGCTCGCGGCTGCGGCATCGGCAATGCCCGATCTGCGATAGGCGTTGCGCACCCATGCCAGATTGGCGGGCCCACCCGGCGATTCGACGATGATAGGCTGGCCGCCGGCGGCGATCACCAGCCGGGCCACAGCGCTGACGATGGCCGGATGGGTGGTGGCAGCCTGCTCAGGCGCCATGGCGCGCACCAGGTTGGGCTTGAGCAGCACGCGCTGTCCGGGCTTGACAAAGGCGGCCATGCCCCCGACCAGGTCGATGGCGCGCCGCACGGCAGCATCGACCGCCGCCTGCTCATAGTTGGCGCAGGCCACCAGGGCGACGATAGGTTGCTCCATGGTGTGGCTACCCCCGTTTGTCACTGTGAGCCCGTGCGCGCCAGGGCAGAGACGGCCTCGCTCAAGAAGGCGAGCTGGCGGCTGGCCAGCCCCAGCTTGACGCCAGCTGCTGGGTCATCCTCGATCAGGCGTTGCAGGTCGCCATCTTGCACGCAGCGTGTCAGGCGCTGCAGCTCGTCCATAAAGGCATCGAGCGAGCCGATCTTGAACCGGCGATGACCGTCGCGCGTGGTTGGTTCCAGAGCGCCGTAGCGTTCGTGTTCAAAGGCCGATTCGCCCTCCCAGGGTGCCGCGCCCGCCGCTGGAGGCCCGCCCGCGGCGCCCCCTGGTGCGTCTGGGGCAACTTCACCGTCTTCGGGCCAGGCCCCATCGTCGGCATCGCTGTGCTCCGACGGTGCGGGCCCCAGAACGCTATGCAGCGGCTCGTGGATGACCGCCTCGATGGTGGGCACGCGCTCACCGCGGCGCAGCATGGCCAACGCCATGGCAGGGTCGATATTGGCGTTATGGCGCAATGCGGCACACAGCCGCGACAGCTCGGCCGCCGAGAGGCTCTCTTCAACCGCGAGATCGGCCACCTCTTGTTGGCGACTTGGCGGCGCAAGATCGACGAGGTGCTGGCCGTGCGTGACGCCCAGATCGCCACTGGCCAGATAGCGCTGCACGTCGGGCGGCAACTGCCGCAGCCGCAGGTAGCGCTGAATCTGCCGGCCCGAGAGACCCAGCGTGCGCGAGACGGCCTCGAGTGCCTCGGTCTGGCTCTGCCCGGCCTCGGTGAGCGAGGCGAGCAGCTGTTCAAAGGCGCGGCCCTTGTCCAGGTCGTTCAGGTCGAGGCGTTGTAGATTCTCCAGCACTTGCTGCACCAGTGTCTCGCGGGCGCTGCCTGGCGACACCAGCACGCAAGGTACGCGGTCGAGCCCAACCACAATGGCCGCGTCGCGCCGACGGTTGCCATAGACGATGCGATAGGTGTCTTCCTCGGGCGTCACGCCCAGAGGCTGCAGAATGCCGTGCTCGCGGATCGTCTCGGCCAGGCCCGCCAGATCGCCCGGGTCAGAGCGCATATTGGGCTGGCTGGGCAAGAGGTCGCGCGGGTTGAGATAGATGATCTGTGTGGGCTCGAGCATGGTTCTGTTGGCCACCTTGGTGTGAATGCACTCCATGATAGAGGCGCTGTGTCCTCGACGCAAAACAGGGGCATGCGAGCATGCCCCTGTCGATGTCAGCGCCGCCGCTATGATGCGGGAGCGAGCTCGCCGATGAGGTTAGCAGCATAGGCGATGGCTTGCTGCATATAGGTCTCGTCGATGGGCCCCAGCGCCGAATCCGTCTCATAGATGCGCTGTGGCACTGTCTGCGCCAGCAAGTCAAAGCCCTCACGCAGCTTGAACTGATACTTGGCCCGCCAGATGTCGCGGCCGATCTCGGCCAGGCGTTCGGCCGTCATGGGCATGCCCACCTGCTCAAGCGAGCGCAGGATCATGTTGGTGTCGTACAGGTTGCGCGCAAAAAAGCACACCACCAGGCTCGACAGGATCTGGCGAGCACCCTCTTCCTCGAGCAGCATGTTGATCAGTCGCTCGGGCGGCACGGTCTCTTTGAGCATCTCTTTCTGGTCGACGCTATAGCCGGCGTTGTCGAGGTGCGAGTGACGCGCGCCGAGCAAGAACCCCAGATGCGCGGCTGGGCCGGTGTGGTAGCCGGGGATCTCGTTGCCGCCGTAGGCCAGGGCGAACTCGCGCCCACCATAGACGGAGGATGCATAGTCGACGCCGCGGGCCAGCGCTTGGTAGAACGGCGTCGGCTGTGAAAGCAGGCGTTCGGCGGCCGCCAGATACCCCTGGTAGCCACCCCAGCGCAGGCTCACGCCGTCGAGCTCGTCGGCCGGGATGAGGCCCTTTTCGACGGCTTCGGTAGCCCAGGCCAGCACCACACCGGCGCTCATGCAGTCGAGGCCAAAGTCGTCGATACGATCGAGCAAGCGCAGCAGGTTGCGCGGCTCGTTGATGCCGAGCATCGAGCCCAGCGCAAAGATCGGCTCATAGTCATAGGCCACCATGCGCGTGCGCATAAAGTAGGGCTCGTTCTCGTATGGCTCGCGCAGGGCGGCGATGTGAATGCAGCCCACCGGGCAGTGGGTGCAGGCGAGGCGGCGCCCCAGGTAGCCCTCGGCAAAGGCCTCGCCCGAGATGCGCTCGGCATTGACGATGCGACCGGCCTGCAGGTTGCGTGTGGGCAGCCCGCCGATGGCGTTGAGCGGCAGGATGTTCGAGGCGGTGCCCAGGTCGTGGTACTTTTTCATCAATTTGGACGTGGTGGCCTGCTGATAGATCTCGTCATACAGCTGGCGATAGGCACGACGGTCGGCGACAGGCAGCGAGCGTTTGCCCGACACCACCAGCGCCTTGAGTTTTTTGCTGCCGAACACGGCGCCCAGGCCGATGCGGCCAAAGTGTCGGTAGGTCTCGCACATGACGTTGGCATAGGGCAGCATCTGCTCGCCGGCTCGCCCGATCCGCAGAATGGTGCGCAGGCCAGCGCCGCCCTCGTTTTCGCGCACTACACGCCCAGTGACGGTGTTACTGAGGCCCCACAGGGTGGTGGCGTCGCGCAGATGCACCTCGTCGCCGTCGATCGAGACCCACAGGGGCGTCTCACTGGCGCCCTTGATGACGATGGCGCCATAGCCAGCCATGCGGATGGCCACTGCGCTGCGGCCACCGGCGTGGCTCTCGCCCAGGTTGCCGGTGTGAGGCGATTTGAACATGGCCACCGTCTTGGATGCCAGCGGCAAGTTGCCCACCAGGGGCCCAACAGCCAGGATGATGGGGTTGCGCGGATCAAAGGCGTCGATGCCTGGCGGGCATTCCTCGAGCAAGAGCTGCGCCGCCACGCCAGCACCGCCAATGTAGGCCTCGAACAGATCGCTGCGGTCGACCACCTGCGAGGTCTTTTTGGTAAGGTCGATATACAACACACGTGAGATGGGATCGTTGGGCAGCACAGCTATTTATCCTCCATGGCGAGTACGCCGTGCGGGCAAAAGCTCACACAGTAGCCACACTGGATGCAGATGGATGGCTTGTTGACGTCATCATCCCACTGCACTGCGCCCAACACGCAGGCCTGCGCGCAGCGCCCACAGCCGATGCATTTGCTGGCATTGAGGCGCACACCGCCGCCCGGCTTGGGGGTGAGGGCGCCGGTGGGGCAGGCACGCGCGCAAGGCGGGTCGTCGCAGGCGCGGCACACGATGACCTTGAACCCCTTTTCCATGCCGCCCATCGAGCGCACCGTGATAGCGCTCGAGGCAATGCCGCCCAAGCCGCTGCGGCGCGCGCACGCGAACATGCAGCACTGGCAGCCTACACACAGCTCAGTATCGACAACGGATAGCCGCATTCGTGACTCCTCGGTCAAGTTTGTGAAGGCTTTCACAAATCAGCCTGCTGATTATAGCGGCAGAGGGGGCGAGTGTCAAAGGCGCGCAGAAGGCCACAAAGGCCTGGGGGGGTGGTGAACCCTGCCATAGGGTGGTCGTCTGGACACCAGAGACACCTCTTGACGACCCGAGCGCGGCACGGCTATCATGTGGCTGCGTCGCCTCAACAGCTCGCTATGGAGCAAGGGGGGAAGGAGTCAGGCGATGAACGAAGAGCAATTGATGGGCACCGCTCGTGCGCTAGTGGCCACCGGCAAGGGGATTCTGGCCGCCGACGAGAGCACTGGCACCATCACCAGACGGCTCAACAGCGTCGGTGTCGAGGCCAGTGAGGCCAACCGTCGCGCCTATCGCGATATGCTGTTGACCACCCCTGGCGCCGAGGCCTTTATCAGCGGGGTGATTCTATACGACGAGACGCTGCGCCAGGAGTCTCTAGGTGGCCTGCCCTTTCGCCAGCTGCTGGCCCAGCGGGGCATCATCCCGGGCATCAAGGTCGATCTGGGCGCCAGGGCGCTGGCGGGTTTCGCTGGCGAGCAGATCACCGAGGGGCTGGATGGGCTGCGCGAGCGCCTGGCGGCCTATGCTGGGTTGGGGGCGCGCTTTGCCAAGTGGCGTGCTGTCATCAGCATCGCTGAGGGGTTGCCCACGGCCTTTGGCATCGAGGCCAACGCCCATGCTCTGGCGCGCTATGCGGCACTGTGCCAAGAGGCGGATCTGGTGCCTATCGTCGAGCCCGAGGTGCTGATGGATGGCAACAATACCATCGCCAGGTGCGAAGCGGTGACTACCGCGGTGCTCGAGGCTGTGTTTGACGCTCTCTACCGGCATCGCGTGATGCTCGAGGGGATGTTGCTCAAGCCCAACATGGTCATTGCCGGGCTCAAGTGCCCTGTGCAGAGCCCGGTGGACGAGGTGGCGCGGGCGACGGTGCGCACGCTGCTGCGCACGGTGCCGGCGGCGGTGCCTGGCATCGTGTTCCTGTCGGGTGGGCAGAGCCCCGAACTGGCGACGGCCCATCTGAACGCGATGAACAGGCTGGGGCCGGCGCCCTGGGAGTTGAGCTTTTCATACGGGCGGGCGTTACAACAGCCAGCGCTGCAGGCCTGGGCTGGCGATGCTCGGCAGGTTCCTGCGGCGCAGGCGCTCTATCTCAAACGAGCGCGGCTCAATAGCGCCGCCCGGTCTGGCGACTATACCTGTGCCATGGAATAGCCAGGCGCCGGGACAAGGGCGTGCGGCAAAAGACGGCACAGCTAGGCCGGGTCTGGCCAGCCGAGCTTGCGTAGCACCGTGTCGTAAAAGTAGCCGTCGCCGCCCAGCCGCACAAAGCGCGCCTGGTGCGCACTGGCCGTAGCACAGACACGGTCACCTGGTGCGAGGTCAAGGTCAAGTTGCCCGTCGATGGTGACGGTGGCCTCTTCGCCGCGCACCAGTGCCAGCGTCACCTGGCAACGGCCGGGCAGCACAAACGAGTGCGAATGGCCCAGGTGCGGCGCCACAGGGGTGATGGCCAGGCAGTCTAGCTCGGGAGAGACGATGGGGCCGCCGGCTGAGAGGCCATAGGCGGTGCTGCCGGTGGGCGTAGAAACGATGACGCCGTCGGCAGTTGGCGTCATGATATGGCGGCCATCGGCCTCGACAGAGACGCGCACCGTGCGCGAGACGCGCCCGCGCGAAACCACGACCTCGTTGACCGCCTCGGCTGCAAGGAGCACGGTCTGTCCGCGAAGTACCTCGACGTGCAGCAGCAGACGCCTTTCCACGTTGAAGGTGCCGGCCAGCAGGCGCGGCAGAGCGGGCTCGAGTTGTTCAGGGTCGATCTCGGCCAGGAAACCCAGCCGCCCGAGGTTGACGCCCAGCACCGGCAGGCCGGCCAGCGCCGATGCGCGCACCGCCCGTACAATAGTCCCATCACCGCCCAGGGTGATGAGCAGCTCGAGCTGCGGCGCGGCCTCGCGCAGAGCGGGCTCGTCTAGCACGTCGCCACGCCACACAGTGGCGCCCTGCGCCCTGAGGGCATCCGAGAGCCAGTCGGCCAGCGCCACCGACTCGGGGCGATGGGCCTGATAGAGAACGCCGATGCGGCCGACGCCTGGCATGTTACAGCAACGTGGCCACGGCTGCGGCAGCGTCGGCCAGGGGCAGTCGCTGCTCGGGTTGCTCGCCTGTCAGGTCGTTGAGCACGACCACGCCCTCTGCCAACTCTTGCTCGCCGATGATGAGCGCAAAGCGGGCGCCCAGCCGGTTGGCCCCACGCATCTGCGAGCGCATGCTGCGGTCGCCAAAGCCGATCTGTGCCTGTACGCCGCGGCTCAGGAGTTGCTGCAAGAGGACGATCGCTGCAGTCTTGGCAGGCTGGCCCAGGTGCACCAGCACCACCTGTGGGGCTGGTGCCGCCGGCGCGGCCAGGCCCTGTTCCTTCATGGCCAACACCAGGCGCTCCATGCCCGAGCCAAAGCCGATGCCTGGCGTGGGCGGGCCGTCTAGCTCTTCGGCCAGGCCATCGTAGCGTCCACCGCCGCAGACGGCATTCTGCGAGCCGATGCCCTGAGCCCACACCTCAAAGACGGTCTTGGTGTAATAGTCGAGCCCGCGCACCAGCCGATGGTTGATGGTATAGGGTCGCTCCAGAGCGTCGAGATAGCCAGTGAGCGTGGCAAAGTGCTCGGCGCACTCGTCGCAGAGGTGGTCGGAGGTGTGGGGCGCGTCGGCGATGATGGGCTGGCAGCCCTCATTCTTGCAGTCTAGCAGGCGCAAGGGGTTGCGCTCGAGGCGGCGCTTGCAGTCTGCGCAAATCTCGTGGGTATGCCCCTGATAGTAGGCCACCAGTCTCTCTACATAGGCGGGGCGGCACTTGGGGCAGCCGGTACTGTTCAGCTGAAAGGCCAGCCCCTTGAAGCCGAGGTTGGCGTACAACTGCCAGGCGAGCGACATGACCTCGAGGTCGACGGCGGGATCTTGCTCGCCGATGCACTCGATGTCGAACTGGGTATGTTGGCGATAACGACCCGCCTGCACACGCTCATAGCGAAAGATGGGCCCCATGGTGTAGAGTTTGACCGGCTGCGGCAGCGTGCGCATGCCGTGCTCGATGTAGGCGCGCACAATGCCCGCGGTAAACTCGGGCCGCAGGGTGATGTCGCGCCCGCCCTTGTCTTGGAACGAGTACATCTCTTTGTCGACGATATCGGTGCCCTCGCCTACGCCGCGCACATAGAGCGAGGTGTCTTCAAAGCAGGGCACATCGATGCGTTGGTAGCCAAACTGCGCTGTGACGCGCTCGATCTCGCGGCGCAGCAAGTTCCAGTAGGGCTGGTCTTCGGGCAGAATGTCGATCGTTCCGCGGGGCGCGGTGTACATGAGACCCCTCCGTGCGCGTGTTGGCAACCGACATTATACGCCAACGCCGCAGCGCGTCTATCTGGCGCGCTGCGGCGTTGTGGACGAGGCTCAGTCTAGCGCCAGCCACTTGCTCAGATAGGGCTCAGTCACCTCGAACAGCGCACCATTCGGGTTGTACGCCGTCAGCCAGCGGGCGTCTTCAGGGGCGATGCGGATGCAGCCATGCGATGAAGGCCGCACGCCCAGCATCTCGGCATCCTGATAGAGCTTGTTGCCCTGCTCATCGCGCAGGTAGGGCAGGCTGTGGATGAGGATGTTGCCGCTGGAGCGAAAGAGATACCAGGCATCGTCGGCCTCCACGCCAAACGACGTAAAGGTAGGCCAGTATTCGCCCACACGGCCCGAGGCCGCCGGCGTGTACTTGTCAGACTCGGGCAGGCCAGTGCTGCAGGGGATCTCTCGCAGCAGCTCGCCATACTCATAGATGTAGAGCATCTGCGTCGACTGATCGATGTAGATAAAGCGTGGCTCTTCGGGGTGCGTGTCGAACCCATTTGGGCTCGACTCCGCAGCGGGCGGCGGCGCGGGCACGTCGCTCTCGCCTGCGCTGACGGGCGGCTCTGCGGCGGCAGGTGCGGCTGCCACGGCCTCTCGCTGAGCAGCGTCCTCATCGTCGGCAACGCCGTCTGCTGCAGTGGCTTGTTGGGGCGTTGCTGTGGGTGCGGCTGTTGGTGCGGCTGTCTCGGTGGGCGCCAGGGTGGGCAGCGGGGTGAAGGTGGGGCGCAGCGTCACCGTGACAGCGACGGGCGTGTCTGTGGGCAGTGCCTGGGCGCTGACGACATGGCCGCTCTCGCCAGCGGGTGTGCGCTCCTGGGCCACCGTGGACTGCTCGCTCTGTACCAGGCCATAGCTAAAGGCCACCACCAGGGCCAGTACAAAGATCCAATGCGTGCGGGTCATCAATGGCTAATCTCCCGTAACGATGGCGATAGATGATGGCAGCCGGCCAGTCACGCGCCGAGCTGCTGCTGCAGGCGCGCCTCAAAGTGACGCAGCGCCTCTTGCAGCTTTTCCTGTTGCACGGCCGTGGTCAGGTCGCCGCGGGTGCGCTCGGTGACGCCGCGCACCATGTCGGTGGTGCGGCGCAGGCCGCGCGTCAAGGTGTCGGGAAAGTCTATGGTCACCAGCAAGCCGTAGGCCTCATCCATGATCTCGAGGATGCGCTCGGCCTCGGCCACGTCGTCACGGCGGATGGCATCCAGCGCAAAGCGCCGCATCTCTCCGATAGCCTCTCCCAGGCCGTTGAGATAGGCGGCATAGGGCACGCCGATCTCCTCAGGGTTGGGTACCGGCTCACCCTTGACGAGCGCGATAGAGATGGCCGCCTCAGCCACCTCTTTGAGGGCATCTTGCACATAGCCCGAGTAGTAGATGTCGGCATAGGGCTCGGCCTCGACGCACATATCGGCGGCTCCGGCGCGCGCCTCAGACAGCAGCTCTCGTGCCTTGTCGAACTCATGGCGGTGCGTAGCACGGATGCTGTTGGCGCAAGAGCGGATCACCTGTCTCGAGCGCTCGAGGCTGGCGTCGCGGATGCCGTTCTTGCTGGCCCAGTCTGCCACAATGCGTTCGACGACCGTCTCCAGGTTATCTACCATGCCATTCCCCTTTGTGTGGCTTTAGCGGACCTCTACGAACTCGACCCAGCTCAGCTTGCCCCACTCTCCTTCGACATCAACCGGCTCCGAGGGTAGGTCTGGCAGGGTGAGGGTATAGACGACCGCGTTGCCCAGGCCGTCGAATGAAAACTGCCCCGAGCCATCGGTGATGGCGGTCGTTGACCAGTCCCAGGCCTGGATGCGCACCGTCACCCCGGCCACGCCACGTTGGCTACTATCCAGCACGTGCCCACGGACATACATCTTGCCTGAGGCGATGGGCTCGACGCGCTCGACCTGGCCCACATACGTGCCTGCCGGCACCGGTTTGGTGCGGGGGGCCTCTCCCTCGGGGCCAGGCGTGGGCGTTTGGGCGCACTTGAGGGTGGCATCCTGGTTCTTGGCGACTGTCTCGGGGTCAGAGCTGACCGCCAGAGCGCTCGTGTACTGCTGTGCCGCCTCGCACCACTGCTGCCTGAGAATGAGCAGATCGCCATATTGCACGCTGGCGGTGTAGAGCCGCTGGGCTACGTCCTTGTACTGTGGGTCAAGGCTATAGACTGTGCTCAAATGAGCGATCGTCTGCTCCCAGTCAGCACCCCAGTAGCCCATACCCGTCATATACGAGGAAGCCAGGTCTTTGGCCAGGGTGATGCGATCGTTGCTTGGTTCGATGACCAGAGCGCTCTCAAACGACCGCACCGCCTCGATCATTTTGTCTTCGGCCACCAGGCTCTGTCCAAGCTCGTAAAAGGCCTCGACCAGCATCTGATCCACCTGATCGCGGTTGAATGACGGGTCGACGCCGATGAGCTTGTCGGCCGTCTGGATAACGAGGTCCCAGGTGCGTGTCTCATAGGCAGCCATGAGCTCGTTCCAGTGGGCCTGTTTGGTCTCTTGCTGTAAAAAGGCGGTGGGTGTGGGCAGCACGGTCAGTTCCTGGCGCACCTGCGCCAGGCGCTCATTGGCACCCTCGTGGTCGGGCACATAGAGCAGCGCCTGCTCGTAGGCGGCCTCGGCCAGCTCGAGCTGACCCTCGCGCAGGTAGCCCTCGCCACGCCGATAGAGGTCCTCGGCGGTCTGCTCGATCTGCCGCACACGTTCGCGGCGCCCAGCCTGGACGGCGCCATAGCCAAGGGCAGCGATAAGCAGCAGCACCAGCAGGGCTACGCCGATGACCAGCCACGTGAGGCCACTCCCCTTGCCCTCGGTGGCGGCGGTGGGCGCCGCCGACCATGGCACAGGCTGCGGGGTGGGGGCCTGTTGAGGCTCTGGAGGCTGTTCTAGCTTGGCGCCACAGTTGGGGCAAAAGAGCGCGCGGCCATGTATGTTATAGTCACAGCGGGGGCAGCGCATGCGCCTAACCTCCCTGAGGAACAATCGTGTGTTCGATGATGATCTCACCCGTGGGACGTAGTAACAAGACGTGCGTCGCCGCAGCCAGGTTCCCTCGCAAGCCCAACTCCAAGCGCAGCGGGCGTGTGGGGGCCAGCGCTACGGGCTGCCGCGAGAGCTCTTCTTCGCCCTGCCTGATGATCAACACCGCCTGCTGCTCTCCTGGGCTGTGAACGCGCAGTGTCAGCCGGTCATCGCTGCGCTCGGCCCACAGCGCCACCTGGGTATTGGCCAGAGTGGGACCATCCATCTGTACAATAGGATACCACGATTCGCGCCAGAAGACCGATGCGCCAGGCGCCAGGTTGCCGGCATCGCGGAAGGTGGGGCTCCAGCCTCCCCATAACTCGACATACTGTGAGCCATCGTCGGTATACAGGTTGGCGTCAAAGCCGCGCCCAAAGCCAAACAGCTTGACGCCGTTGGCCACCGCCCCTGGGAAGGCCCTTACCAGGCCGATGTCGGTATCCTCGTCGTATACGGCGACAAAGTCTGCCGTGCGCGTGGGCATGAACAGGCCCAGGTAGCTATCCCAGTTGCCATAGCTGCTGAGATCGCGCCCCTGATACACGGGCCACGAGAAGGGCTCGTAGGCGACGGGCATGCCGGTGATACCGGTGCTGTGCACCAGCGCCTGGCTGCCGGGCAGCACAAAGCGCAGGCCAGGCCCCACGCCATGCTTGCCGGGCGAGACCATGGCATTGATCCAGTATTGCAGCGGCTCGGCCTTGTCGCTCTGGCTGGTGAGGCGCGTGGCCAGCTCGAGAGCCGCCTGGCCGGGCCGCAGCGTGATGCTTACCTCAACGGCCACCTGCCGCGTCTGCTCGAGGTACTGCATCGTCACGCTGGCGCTACCGTCGTCGAGCTCGTCTACACGGGCGTCCCAGGGCTCGGCCGTTACATAGCCGTGCTCGTCCACCGGAAGGCAGAACTCGATGCCGCCCACAGCCAGCCACCAACCCTGGTCTGGCGGACCCCAGTTGGTGGGCTTGATGACGCGGTTGTTATAGAGCAGCGTCTGGTCGGTAGGCAGATAGCGGATCTGGTAGATGCGCCCGCCCAACTCGGGCAGCAGCTCGACCTCCAGGTAGGCATTGCGCAGTACGATCAACTCATAGCTCTGCGGGTTGACCGCACCCCAGCCATTGTTCAGCAGAGGGTAAGGGTGGCCAGCCTTGGCCTCATCGACGTACAGCGCTCGCTCATAGGCATAAGTGGGAAGGTCGATATTGCGCCGCGACACGGTCACTGGCTCGACGGGCGCTGGTGTTGGGCTGGCCTGCGGCGTGGTGCCGGGTGCGCGCGTCAACGTGGGCCTGGGAGTGATAGTGGCCGGGCGCGTGGGCGTGGCGCTGGGCCTGGGCGTGGCTGTTGGTTTGGCCACGATAAAGGCGGCCTTGGTGCTGCCCGACAGGCCAGAGGCATCCCATGCGCGAGCCTCAATCTGGTGCACGCCCGGCGACAGATCGCGAGTGTCTATGTTGTGGAGCAGCATGGCGTCGGCGGCCTCGGCTACCTGGGCGCCATCTACCAGCAGCGCCACACGAGCGATGCCGGCGCCATCCTCGGCGGTCACGGCGACCTTGAGACCATCACTGGGTGCGACGGGCCCGGGCGATGCTTCCAGCGTCACTCGAGGCGGTTGCACATCTTGCAGGGTCAAGGCGAGCCGGGTCTCTTGCTCGCAAGAGAGGCGCACCGTGCGGCGGGCAGGCGCAAAGCCATCACGGGTGAGCTCGACGGTGGCTGCGTCGGGCGGTAGCAAGAGCCGCAGAGGCGTCTTACCCTGTAGAGCGTCGTTCAGCGTCACAGTGGCGCCACGGGGGGTCGAGTCAATAACCAGAATCGCCTGGCAGACAGCCTGTTCGCCCAGCGACGCCCGTGAGCAGCCGCTCAAGAGGACGGCCAGGAGTGAGATGGCGCAAAAGAGCCTGATGGCAGGGCGCATAAGCGTATTGTACCGAGGGTGACGCCGGGGTCCAAGAGGGGCCGCGGTGGGGTGGCGTAGCCACTCTATGGGGCGAATTGACGACAGCAAGGTGGCATAGTATACTGCAGGGCGTTGCCACCCTAGCTCAATCGGCAGAGCAGACGCTTCGTAAGCGCCAGGTTTCGAGTTCAATTCTCGAGGGTGGCTTGATCCCTGGTCGGAATACCCGGCCAGGGTTTTTCGTCTCTGGGCACAGCCTGTGCCCAGATTTGCGGCTACTCGGTCGCTGCCTCAGGGCTCTCTACGCTTTCGCGCTCGCTTGCGGGTATATAGTCGCTAAAGACGATGGTGGCCGGCGTTGTAAACCCGGTGTGTAGCCGGTGGGCCTCATTCTGCCTCTCGATCGAATCATTGATCTCTTGTTGCACACGCGACTCTGAGCGCTCTTCTGGCGGCAGGGCCTGCAGCGTCTCGCGCAGCTCTGTGTAGTAGCGGCGGCAGACGCTCAGGTGCTCGCGCTCGTGGGTGAGCACGTCGCCATAGAACCGTTGCCAGGCCTGCCGAACGACGCGGGGCTGCTCTGACAGACGCGTCCACAGCGGCATGATATAGTTGTGCTGCACGGGCAGGCGGACCGACGTGACATCAACGCCCGACTCTGTCTCAGCCGTGCCCCACGTGGGCACCACTTCGTGGTTGAACTGTCCCACATCGGCGGGGAGCTCTTCGTCGAGGCCCTGCATGTTCTCGCTGCTGAGCTCATAGTTCTGCAGGGGTGTCTCGCTAAAGGTGAGGCTAACGGCGAGGCCACCACGGCGCGCCTCGCGCTGCAACTGCGCTGGTGCTGTGCCGACGGCTGTAGCCAGGGGCTCGCCGGCTGCCCCAGCACGGCGACGCTGCAGCAGTTGCCCGAGGTTCTGGTTTCCAAGAGCGCTAGCCCAGGCCTGCAGAAGCCTGTCGCCGCCCACGCTCGAGGCCATAGCAGGCCGTTGGCGGCTGTGTAACAGTGCGTGGTTGTCGTTGGCCGAGGTACGAGCTGGGCCAGACCCCGCAGAGGTGCGCGGGTGACGTGTGCTCGTGGCGCGCCGCGGGCCTGTCTGCTGTCGGTGCATGCTCCACCCTCAGTTCACTCGAGAGGACACTACATAGATTGTAGCACCGACCAGGGCGCGAATAAAGAGCGAGATGGGGCGTGGCAGCGCGCCCGCATCATGCCCGCCCAGGCGCCGACCAGAGCTCGAGCTGGTGGGCGGGGCGACGGCCCTCGAGGAGCACATAGGGCGCTGCACGATGCTCGCCCAGGCTGTTCAGCCCCAGGTGGCGTAGATCCCGAAGGCGGCCAAACCGCCGTCGCTCGATGATCAGATCGGCCGTTGCCGGCCCGATGCCGGGGATGCGCAGCAGCTCGCTGCGGCTCGCGCGGTTCACCTCGACCGGAAAGCGCTCGGGGTGCTGTCGTGCCCAGGTGAGCTTGGGGTCGGCCTCGCGCGGCAAGCGCCCCTGACCATCGAACACCAGCTCGCTGGCGGCAAAGCCATACGTGTGCAGCAAGAAATCGGCCTGATAAAGCCGGTGCTCGCGCCACAAAGGCGTGGGGGCGTGCCCTTCGAGCGGCGTGCTGGCGACGGGCTGAAAGGCCGAATAGTAGGCACGGGCAAGGCGCAGTTCGTCATAGAGCGCCGCGGCGCACTGCAGCAGCTCGGCGTCCGTCTCGCCGGCGGGGCCCACCACAAACTGGGTGGTGAGGCTGGCGCGGCTGCCCAGTTGCTCACGCAGGGCATGGGCGCGCCTCAGGGTGCCCAGCAACTGCCCGTCAAAGTCTTTGGCGCCAGAGAGGGCCTGCAACCTTTGGGCATTAGGAGCCTCGAGGTTGACCGACACGCGGTCGGCCCAGCGCAAGGCGCTCTCGACGACCGCATCTTGCACGCCGGGCAGCAACTTGAAGTGGATGTAACAGTTCAGGCGATAGCGCCGGCGCAGCAGCTCGACGGTGGCAAGCATGCGCTCTGCAGCGCGGTGTGTGCCGCCACACACGCCCGAGCTCAAAAAGACGCCCTCGGCGCGGCCAGAGCGGTAGAGGTCGTCGACCAGGTGTGCCAGCTCGTCAGGGGTAAAGGCGGTGCGTCGCTGGTCGCGCTCGGCGCGAAAGGCGCAATAGCGACAATCATTCTGGCACACGCTCGACTGGAGTACCTTGAGCAGCCGTACGCGACGGCCATCGGGCCGCACCGCGGGGTAGATCCAGCGTCCGAGGTCATCAGCGTGGCGGTGCATCTGTGTGCCGCAGCCTTGGCACGTATCCCACTGTGCGGCGCTACCAAGCAGATCGACCTTTTGCCAGAGATCCATGAGGTGCTCCCCCTCGGAACATATGTTCTGAGGGGGAGAATAGCACATTTGTTCTATTGTGTCAAGCCGCACCGTCAGGTTCTTGAGCAGGGGGCGCTTGCAGGGCGCGAAAGCGCTCTTCGCGCGTGGCATAGTGGGCATGTCTGGCGGCATCCGGTTCGTAGCGCTCTACCACGCGCACCAGAGCATCTGCCGCTGAAGCGAGATCGGAGAACAAGCCCACACCCGCCGCCGCGATGATGGCTGCGCCCAGGGCGGCGCTCTGCTCTTCGCCGGTGCGCTCTAGCGGCAGGCCCATGACGTCGGCAGCGATCTGCAGCCAACGGGCCGAGCGCGTGCCGCCCCCGGTGACGCGGTAGCTCGTCATGGCGATGCCCACCTCTTGCAGGCTGCGCTGCCCAGCCAACGTCTGCAGCGATAGCCCTTCGAGCAGCGCGCGCACCAGCTCACCGCGGGTGGTGTTCAGGCTGAGGCCCACGGCCACCGTTCTCAGGCGATCGGCATCGCCGGGCATGAGCAGCGGCTCAACGGGGGCTGAGGGCATCTCGTCGAGCAAGACGTCATAGGGGTTGCGACCCGAGCGCAGCGCCTCGCGCCGTTCCAGGGGGCTCAATACATCCAAAAACCAGCTCAGGGCATTGCCCCCGATGGCGTAGCGCACCGGGCTCGTCAGCAACCCCACCGGCAGATGCTGCCAGACCTCGAGGCCGCGCACATAGAGCAGCCGACGAATGGGCGTGGCCTCGTACAGCGGCGCCAGGTAGAGCTGTGACCCAAGGTGGTAGAGCGCCTGGCCAGGCCGCACTATGCCTGCGCCGACGGAGATGCAGGCCAGGTCGTCAGCACCCAGCACCGCCAGCGGTCGGCCACTGAGGCCTAGCTCGCGGCAGACTGTGCCAGAGATGGCCCCTAGCGGCGTGCCTGCTGGGCGCACCTCGGGTAGTTTGCCGGCGTCCAGGGCACAGGCACGCAGCACCTCAGCCGCCCAGTCGACCTGGTTCACATCGAGCAGCTGGGTGGCGCTGGCCTGCGTACGGTCGGTGGCACTGCTGACGCCCAACTGGTGCGCCACAAAGCCACCCAGTGTGCAAAAGCGCGCCGTCTCTCGGTACACGCCTGGGGCGTGGTCGCGGATCCAGCAGAGCTTGTTGAGCACGCTGGCAGGCCCGGTGAGGCGGCCGGTGAGGTCATAGTAACGCTCAGGGCCGATCAGCGTGCGCGCTTGCTCGGCATAGCCGGCGCCACGAACGTCGTTGCCCAGAATGCAGGGCATGAGCGGCTCGCCCTCGAGCGAGAGGGGCACCACGGCATCTCCCGAGGCCGAGATGGCCAGGGCCGTGATGGGGTCTTGACGAGACGCGTCGGCGGCCTGGGCGAGCAGGCGTCGCACGGCCTGCCACACTGCGCGCGCGTCGAGCTGGCAGTCTCCTGTGGTGCCGCCGCCATAGCGCTGCTGCACACGCGCCCAGACGCCACCAGTAGCGCTGACCAGCAGGCCGCGGCACAGGTTCGGCCCGATGTCTAGCCCCAGCACACTCATGACTACCCCCTGTCTGTCTGCAGCCTTATGTTAACGGTTGCACCGGCTGCCGTCAACGCCGTCGAGGCCTGGGTATGGTTGCACATTTGGGCCTGTGCTATAATCCTGCCGTAAAACACCCTTGGGAGTAGGGCATTGACCGTCAAACTTTACTGGCGAGACCCATACCAACGCGCTTTTGATGCCAAGGTGATGGCACGTGGAGAGTTGCAGGGCAGGCCTACCGTCGTGCTCGACCAGACCGCCTTTTACGCCACTTCAGGCGGGCAGCCTAACGATACGGGCGTTCTCGATGGCGTGCCTGTGATCGACGTCCTCGAGGTGGATGGCGATGTGGTGCATGTGCTGGCTGGCCCACTGACCGGCGATGTGGTGCATGGCGAGATCGACTGGGAGCGACGCTTTGACCACATGCAACAGCACACCGGCCAGCACATCCTCTCCCAGGCGTTAGTGCAGGTGGCGGGGGCCGAGACCGTCTCGTTTCACCTCAGTGCTGACTCGGTGACGGTGGATGTGAACATGCCTTCGCTGTCGCCAGAGCAGATCGCGGCCGCCGAGCGTTTGGCCAACGAGGCTGTCTGGGCGGCACAACCGGTGGTCGTGTCTGAGCATCCTGCTGAGCAGATGGGCATGTTAGGGCTGCGCAAACAGCCCGATGTGGAGGGTACGCTGCGGGTTGTCGCTGTGGCCGCGTTCGACCGCTGCGCCTGTGGGGGCACGCACGTGCGCAACAGCGGCGAGGTGGGCCTGATTCATATCGCTCGCTGCGAGCCGCAACGGGGCAACACGCGTATCGAGTTCATGTGCGGGCGGCGAGCGCTGCGCGACTATGGAGCGCGAGACGCCCTGTTGCGTAGCCTGGCGCGCGACCTGGGCGTGGGGTGGTCAGAGCTGCCCGAGCGGATCGCCCGCCTAGCCGAGCAGGGAGAGACGGCGCGCAAGATGGTTGAAGCGCTGCGCATGCGTCTGCTCGACAGCGAGTTGCCACGACTGGCTGCCAGCGCCGAACAGCGCTCCGGTTACCGGCTATTGGCCTGCGTGCTCGAGGGCCTGGACGCAGGTAACATGCGCTACATCGCCCAGCAGTTGTTGCAGCATCCGGGCATGGTGGTGTTGCTGGGGGTCACCGAGCCCAGCGTGCAGTTCTGCTTTGGGCGCAGCGCCGATCTGGATATCGACATGAACCGCTTGCTGCGCCAGGCGGGAGAGCCGTTCAAGGCTCGCGGTGGCGGCAAGCCACATCTGGCTCAGGGCGGGGGCATCGGCCCAGCAGAGCTCGAGCCTCTGCTGCGGCGCGCGGCAGACATTCTGGCAGCATCCTGAGCGAATAGGAGAGACGCAATGCGCACAGAGATCGCCGCTGGTGTGTTCTACGAAGGCGGCTACGAGGGTGGCAATATCGGCTATGTCAGCACGGCGCTGGGGGGCCTCTTGGTCGATACGCCGCCGCTGCCTCACCGCACTCGAGACTGGCAGGCCCAGGCACTCGAGATGCAGCCACAGCCGCTGTATGGTCTCGTGAACACCGACTGCCACCTGGAGCGGATGTTGGGAAACGGCGTGTTCTCTGGACTACGCACCTTTGGCCACGAGTCGTCAGCCAAGCCAATCAGCAAGTATACCCCCACGGTGCTAGAGCAGTTCGCAGCGCGCTTTCGCGATCTGCCTGCCGGCGTCGCCGAGGAGATCGCTCAGGCTACGCTGCGCTTACCCGAGGTATCGGTGCAAGATCGGCTGGTTATCCATGCTCCAGACCGCGAGGTGCACATCATCCACCTCGAGGGGCACACGCCGGGCTCGTTGGGGGTCTATCTGCCCGCTGAAAGAGTGCTCTTTGCCGGCGATACCGTCACCCATAAAGAGCCGCCGGCGCTGGCGCAGGCCAGCACGCTGGCCTGGCTCGATACAATCCGCTACATCGAGGCGCTAGAAATCGACGTCATCGTGCCGGCCGCCGGAGAGGCGTGCGGCAAAGAGGCGCTGGTGCCGCTGGCAGCCTACATCGAAGAGATGTGGCGCCTGACGGCCGAGCTGTTCGAGGCCGGCGCCAGTCGACGCGAGTGTGTCGAGAAGGTCGAGCTGTCGGAGCACTATACCATCGCCAAGGGCCAAGAGACTCGCATGAAGCGCCGCCGGAGAGAGAGCATCGAGCGCGTGTACACCGAGATCCGGCTGGCGCAGCGGCGACGCCGTTCGTAGGCGCAGACCGCACCATGTTGCAGCTCAAGCTCGCGCCACGGGTGTTGTTCGATTATTATGTCGCCTCTTCGGCCGAAGAGGCGGTCAGCTACCTCAGCGCTCATCAGGGCGAGGCGCGGGTGGTGGCTGGGGGCACCCAGCTACTACCACAGATTCAGCAGGGCGAGCTCACAGCGGGTTATCTGGTGGACGTGGCGCAGATTGCGGCGTTGCGCAAGCTGTCTATGGCCCCTGAAGGGCTGGTGATCGGTAGCGCGATCTCGCTCAGCCGCCTGGTAACGCACGAGAAACTGGCCTCCCGTTGCCCCTTGTTGCCCGAAGCAGCACGGTCTATAGGCACGCCCGCTCTGCAGCGCCTGGCCACGGTGGGCGGCAATGTGGCCAGTGGCTGGGGTAACAGTGACGTTGCCTTGGCGCTCTTGGCGCTCGATGCTGAGGCAGAGATCACCGACTATATGGGGTCGCAGTGGGTGCCTATTCGCTCGCTGTATGTGGGCGGGGGGCATTCTCGCGTTGACGCGACCCGCGAGGTGCTATCGGCAGTGCGTTTTCGCCCGCTCGCGCGCGGGCAAGGCAGCGCCATTGTGCGCCTCGAACCTGCTGGCAGGCACGGGCGCGCCGATCTGGTAGGGGTCACCATTGTAGAGTTGACGCCAGGGCCCAATGGCACGGCGTGGCCCGAGGTGAGCTGGGCGGCCGTGGCGCTGGGCCTGGCCAGCGAGCCGCCGCAGCGCCACGGCGATATCGAACAGGCGTTGCTGGGCGCGCCCTGGCCGGTGGCGCGTGGTCTGCTGAGCGACGGTGTGCGCGACGTGCTGGCTGCGGTCGATGCGTCGCACCCCGCCAACCAGCGGCTAGACGAGGCGGTGGTCCTGCTCGCTGCCTGTTGGGAGCGCGCCTGTCAGCGCGCCAGCGCGGCGATGTCGGCTGCCTCTCGTGGCGATGCCTGATGCCATTGGGTGAGGCGGGCGTCTATGTGCATATTCCCTTTTGCGCGCTTAAGTGCGCCTACTGCGATTTTGCGTCGTTCTGTGGGCTAGAGCCCCATTTCGACCGTTACGTAGACGGGGTGTGCGCCCAGGCTCGCTCCGAGGCGCCGGCCTGGCAGTCGCTGCGCTTTGGCTCGCTCTTTATCGGTGGGGGCACGCCCACGCTGCTCTCGCCGGCCGCTCTAGGACGGATCATCAGCACGCTGCGAGACCTGCTGCCAGGGCAGCAGGCGCCCGAGATTAGCATTGAGGCCAACCCTGGCACGGTGACGGTGGCTGACCTGCAGGCGCTGCGTCGTTTGGGCGTCAACCGCCTCAGCCTGGGCGTGCAGAGCATGCAGGCCCACGAGCTGGCCATGCTTGGCCGCATCCACACCGTTGCCGATGTGGTGCACGCGGTGACCGCGGCGCGGCAGGCGGGCCTGACCAACATCAACCTCGACCTGATCTACGGTCTGCCAGGGCAAAGCCTGGCAGACTGGCAGGCGTCGCTCGAGCAGGCCCTGGCGCTGGGCCCCGAGCATCTCTCGCTCTATGGCCTCAGCCTCGAAGAGGGCACTCCGCTGGCCGCCAGCGTCGCTGACGGCCTGTTGCCAGAGCCAGATGACGACCTGGCCGCCGACATGTATACCTGGGCCGCCGAACGGCTGCAGGTCGCCGGCTATGCGCAGTATGAGCTATCCAACTGGGCGCGCCGCTCGCCGGGCGATGCGCAGCGCGTCTACCCGCAGTTGGCCTGCCACCATAACTTGCTGTACTGGCACAACGAGCGTTACCTGGGGTTGGGCGCGGCGGCGGCGTCTTTCGATGGCGAACGGCGTACGGTAGCTCTCGAACACCCGTTACGCTATCTCGATGCGCTGGCGGCCGGTGAGGGTGTTATCGCGTCTGAGGAGACGCTGAACCCCGCCGAGCGCCTGGATGAGACGGTGGTTTTGGGGCTGCGTCTGGTGCGCGGCGTCAGCTGGGCGTGGCTCACCGCGCGCTTTGGTGTAGATGCCCGCCAGGTGTATGCCGACGTCATCGCTGCTCAGCAAGCGCAGGGGTTGCTGCTGGCCGATGCGCAGGGTATGCGGCTGACACCACGCGGTCGCCTGTTGGGCAACCGCGTGTTCGCCGCGTTCTTACGAGACGAAGTGCGCTAGCCGCGCTGGATGGTCATCTTGGCGTGGGCCTGCTCGCGGATCTCATGCAGGCGCGCCAGTTCGTCGGCACCCAGCTGCTCTTTGGCCGAGTCGAGATAGGCGTCGAACTGCTGCAGAAAGGCATCGTTGAGCAGCGAACGGTTTTCTTCGAGGATGGCGCCGCTCTCTTCGAGCGATTGAGCGCGAGATAGCCGTGTGATCAGCCGCAGTTCGGGCGGCAACTGGCCCTCAATGGCGTTGCGCACCGCCTCCATCAGGCGCTGCAGGCGCTCGACGCGGCGCGTGTCGCCCTTTTGCTGGGCTGTGCGCAGGTAGCGCTGCAACACCACAAAAAAGGCCTCATCGTACTCGCGGAGGTGCTCGGTCGCGGCTGCCGCCAGATCGTCGGCCTCTAGCAGCTGCATGATGAGCAGCGCGGCGTCATCTTGCGCCTGCTGTGAGGCGTTGCGCAGGGCATCCAGCTCTTGTAGCAGCTTTTCGCGCAACTCTAGCAGGTGGTCTCTCTGCTCGCCCTCGGCGGCCTCGATGCGCGCCGTGAGGCGCTGGAAAAAGCCATAATCGAGCCGCTCATAGTTGAGCGCCACGTTGGCGCGCCAGGCCTCGCCGTCTAGCGACTCGAGCAGCAGATCAGCCACCTGATCGTAACTTGCATCGGGCGCGGCTGCCTGTGGCATGGCGGGGTTGACCCTCTCGAGAAGCTTGTCGCGCAGCTGCTCAAAGGCATCGTCGGGCTGGCCCTGCTCGCGCTCTGCCTCGATCACCTCGGCCAGCAGTAAGAAGAACTCATAGTTCAGCTCGGCCTTGTGGTCGGCCACCAACTGGTCGAGGGTGGCATCGTCATCGACGGCGGCGATAAGCTGGTTCAGCAGGCTCATGCGCTGGCGTTGGGCCTGCAGCGCCTCTTTGGAGATGCCATCGGCCTCGAGGATGGTGTCGAGCAAGCTCTCAAAGGTGAGCAGGGTGCGCGGCCTCAAAAAGTAGCCCTTGCGTTGCTCGGGCGGCAGGCTGTCCATCACAGTGTTGACCAGGCGCCCCAGAAAGCGCTCCTGGTCGTCATTGGAGAGGCCCAGCTCGGCGGGCATATAAGTGAGCAAGAGCTCTTTGGCCGGGTCATGATAAAGCAACGGCGAGCTCAGCAGGCCACCGGCGCCGCAGTCGGGGCAGACTGCGCGGTTGATCTGTCCGCGCAACAGCCGTTCTTTGCTCTCGGGGTCGGCGCCCACATCGATGATGGTGGTGATCTCGGCCATAAAGCTACGGCCGCACTGGGGGCACTTGACCTGTGTGGGGATGGCGGGATATGGCATGGCTCTTCCTCGCAAGCGATCAGGCAGAATGGGTGTGACGGCGCAGCAGAATCCGCTGTACAACGGCCTGCGGGGTGGTCACGACGGCTGCCTCGGCCTCGGCCGCGGTCAGCCCTGCACCGAGGGCCACCTGCCGCGCCTCATCCAGGGTGATGAGATTGTTGTAAGCGTGGGTGTCTGTGTCAACCACCATCAAGGCGCCTGCCTCGCGGCAGGTCTGCGCCACATGGCCGTTAGTGAGGCAGTGGCCCTTGCGCCCGGTGATCTCGACGATCATGCCGCGCTCGGCGGCCAGGCGGGCTTCTTCAAGGGTGATAAAGCCAGGGTGGGCCAACAGGTCCACCTCGGGGCACTCGATGGCGGCGCGGTTGGTGCCGGCGGCCACCGGTTCGACGATGGTCTCGCCGTGCACCACCACCCACTCGGCGCCCAGACGCTTGGCCTGGCGCGCCAGTTTGGCGATGGACCCTGGCGCCACGTGAGTCAACTCGACGCCCACCAGCACGTGCAACGGCCAGTCAGCGGGTTGTTGCGCCACAAAGCGGCGCAGCCGCTCGATCAGGTCGCCGAGGTTGCTGGCATCGGCGTGGTCGGTCATGGCGATGGCGGCATGGTCGCATATAGCGGCCCGTTGGGCCAGCTCTGACGGCAGCAGCTCGCCATCTGAATAGAGCGTGTGACTGTGGAGTTCGATCCGTCCTTGTTTGACCATACCGGTAAGTATACCCCCCATACGCATCATGTCAATGGTCTGGCTAGAGCCCATCCCAGATCATCGCCACGCCCTCGGGCCTGAACCCCAGTGCCCGCAAGACCTCCTCACCCGGGCTGCCCAGCGGCGGCTGCTCATCCCATGATTCGACCAACACGCGCTTGGGGCGGTGGCACAGCCCGCCTGGGGCCGTCAGGTGCTCACGCAGCAGCCGTACGGCCTGCGACACCGTCTCTGGCAGACACTGCGCCAGGGCCCGCCAGCGGCGCCCGCCGTGCTCATAGATGAGGATGGGTACGCCGTCTTGCAGGACGATATGGTTCGATGCCAGTCGGGCGCAGCGCAGCACCTCGACCTGCTCGGCCTCAAGCGCTCCATAGAGGTAGGCGGGGTCAGTGGCGTTGACCAGCGTCAGCGCGCCACGGCCGGGCGCGTTGGCGCCGGCCCACTCGCGCAGTTGTTGGGCGGCCTCGGGCAGGGCGTACTGAATGCCCCGCAGCCCACGCACAAAGTAGCCACGCCGCACCTGGCCGCGCAGCTCGAGCATTTGCAGCTGGCGCTGCAGCTCGCTCCAGGGCAACAAGCCCTCTTCGCGAGAGTACAACTCGTAACAGACGATGCCGTAGCGCCACAGCAGCTGGCGTACCTGATGGTCGGCGACGTCATTGGCGGTGCGCTGGGGCCCCTGCACTGCAAAGCGGTCGGTGCGCCCCCAGCGCCCCACCAGAACGCCGACGGGTTCGCCCTCAGCCTCGCGCCCTGCGCCACGCCGCGAGGCGGCTTCGCGCTGATAGGCAGCCAGCCAGCCGTTGCGCGCCGGGGCGGGCGGTTCAGACTGAGGGCGGCTGGCGCGCCAGGCGGCCAGGTCCTGGTCAAGAGTGCTCGTGAGGCCGCCCGAGGCGGTAAATCGACCGGCATGCGCCACCATGGCGCGCGCATCCTCAAACCGATCGCTGCTGGCCAGGCCCGCCAGGGCCAACTCGACCAGCGCTGCCTCGACCTGCTGACGGCCCAGGCTCAGGGCAGTGACGAGGTCTTGGGGATAGCTCTCGCCCTCGGCTCGCATGAATGCTAGCACCTGTTGAGCCTCGGTGCTGAGGGCGCTTTCGTCGGTCTCGGGGCGGGCATACATGCCTGCTGTTCCCCGCTCAACCAGGCGCACCGTCAGGTGGCGCGCTGCGCCGCCCTGGCCCAACCAGACGAGCTGCCCGGTTGTGGTGAGTCCATCGAGAACGCCGGCGGCATCTTGGCCCAGACGCAGCGTCAGTACGTCGCGTTCCCACACTTCGGCTGGCAACAGGCTGCCCCGCAGACGGTCGACCACGTGTGCCAGCGCCTCTGGGCCGTGTGGGCGATGAGATGGGTGCAGACCATGCCAGCGCAGCTCGAAATCAGCCAACGCAGGGATCGAAACGGGCTGCACCTCTTTGCGCAGCACTGCCAGCGTGCGTCGATGGATGCGCTCGAGCACCTGGCGGTCACACCACTGACGCTCGGCGGCGCCAGGCGTCAGATAGCCGGTGACGGCGCGCCCTTCGGTTGTCATGCGCTCGAGGCAAGCATCGAGCCAAGCCTCCGCCACGTCATAGCGCGCCAGCATGTCGCCTCGCGTCAGAGGGCCATGGGTGCGCAGCATGCGCCGCAAGATGATCTCTTGTGCCTGGCGACGGTCGCGCCGTGCAGAGATGAACTCGGCGGGCAACCATGCTGGAGGCGGCCCGCCCAGGGCCCAGGCATCGCGGTAGAGGCTGTACATCTCGGCGGCGATCCAGCGATCGGTATGCGCCACCTCACCGGGCACGGGCACCTGCAGGGCGCGCCCTTGGGCGGCGAGTTGCAGCAGCCAGGCGCGCCCATCGCCCAGGCTGCGCTCTGCGACCTCATCCGAGGTCAGGTCGCCGAGATCGCGCAGAATGACGTCGAGCTCGTCGACGCTGCGGGCGCGATAGCCGTCGGCCAGGTGTTGCAGCTCTTGCTCGACGGCGGCGATCGCCTCGGGCCGCAGCAGGTCTGGCAGCAGACCCTCATCGAGGAGCTGGCCCAGCAGCTCGCGATTGACCGCCAGCGCCTGCATCTGGCGGATCTCTTTGGGGGTATCGTCTTCGTAGAGGTTGATGGCAGCAAACTCAAAGAGCAGGCCGGCAGCCAGGGGCGAGGGCACCACAGTCTCGGCCACCACCACGCGGATCTCGCCCTGCTGGATGCGAGCGAGTACGTCTAGCAGGCTCTGCAGATCGAGCACGTCGCGCAGGCAATCGCGGTAGGTCTCGGCGATGATGGGAAAGTCGTCATAGCCGCGGGTGGCTCTCAGCAGATCGCGCGCACGCAGGCGCTGCAGCCAGAAGGGCGTGCGATTGCTGGCGCCGCGTGTCGAGGGCAGTAGCAGCGCCCGCGAGGCGTTCATGCGGAAATGGGCGCCAAAGACGGCCGAGCTGGGCAACTCGAGCAGCAGGCGCTCGCGGGCCTCTTCGGGGCCCAGGTGCGAGAGCAAGGCGGTGGGGGGCTCGCGTTCGGCCTCGAGCAGTCGAAAGAGGATGCCATCGTCGTTGACCTGTGTCTCGACCTGCAAGTCATACTCGTCGCGCATGGCGTGGGCCAGGGCCAGCGCCCAGGCGCTATTGACCCGCCCGCCAAAGCACGAGTGCACGGCCATGCGCTGGTCTCCCAGGGCGTCGGTGAACAGCTCGACGATCACGGTGTCATCTGACGAGATGGCCCCCAGCACTGCGATCTGTTGGCCCACATAAAGGATGGCGTTGCGCGCCGAGCTTTTGTCGAGGGCGTACTCGTCGCACAGCCAGGCCACCAGGGGCTCGGTTTCGACGGGCCATTCGCCCTCGGGGCTGTCTGGCAGCAGGTCGAGCGCTGCCACGCGCATCGCCAACTCGCGCCGAAAGGCGCCCAGCCGCTGGCCCAGGTAATAGTCGCGCCGCGGGGCATCGCCACGCCAAAATGGCATGCGGGGCATGTTGCCGGCGGCGTCGGCCACCACCACACGATCCTCGGTTATCTCGGTGACCCTCCAGGTGCCCGTGCCCAGGGTAAAGACGTCGCCCACCTGCGTCTCAAAGACAAACTCCTCATCGAGGGTGCCCAGCAGCGTCTTGCCGTCGGGCAGGTAGACACGAAACTGCCCGCGGTCGGTGATGGTGCCGCCATTGCGGATGGCCAGCAGCCTGGCGCCTGGCAGGGCATAGAGCATCTGGTTGACGCGATCCCAAACGATGCGTGGGCGCAGCTCGGCAAAGCGTTCAGGGGGGTAGCCGCCGCTGAGCATCTTGAGCACGCCCTCGAATGCCTCACGGGTCAACTCTTGATAGCCATAGGCCTGGCACACGAGCTGATAGAGGGCATCGACCGGCCAGTTCTCGACGGCCACCATGGCCACGATCTGTTGCGAGAGCACGTCCAGGCAGTTGGCGGGCGTATAGGTAGGCTCGATATCGCCGGTGAGCATGCCATGGGCCACGGCAGCGGCATCTAGCAGATCTTCACGGTAGGTGGCATAGATGCGGCCCACGCTGGTCTGCCCTACCAGGTGGCCCGAGCGCCCCACGCGCTGTAGCCCGCGAGACACGCTGCGCGGCGACTGGATCTGGAGCACCTGGTCGACGGCGCCAATGTCGATGCCCAGTTCGAGCGATGAGGTAGCGATCAATGCCGGCAACTGCCCCTGTTTGAGCGCCTTTTCTAGCTCGTGGCGTACCTCTCGCGAGACGCTGCCGTGATGCGCCCTAAAGGGCCCCCCGGCGCGGCCTGTGCCAAACATCCCTTCGCCACGCGGCGTGCCCTGCTCGAGCAGAGCGTTGGGCGAGCCCGGCGCCACCACCTCTTGGTCTTCGAGGGCGAACTGCTCGTTGAGCCGGTCTGCAGCCCGCTCAGCGCCACGGCGGCTGTTGGCGAACACCAGCGTGGTGCGGCTCTTGCGGATGCGCGTCAACACGTCGGGGATGAGCGAAGGCCAGATGGAGCCGGCGAGGGGTTTTTGCAGGTCTGGCACGGGGGTAACCACCTGCAGGTCGAGGGGCTTGAGGGTGCCAGCGTCGATGATGGTGACGGGGCGTGAGGCGAGCTGCTCTACGCCCTCGTCGTTCTCGTCCCAATCTTGGCCCACCAGAAAGCGCGCCACCTCGTCGAGCGGACGCTGCGTGGCCGAGAGGCCAATGCGTTGATAGGGTCTCTCGGTCAGATGCTGCAGGCGCTCGAGGCTCAGGGCCAGGTGCACGCCGCGCTTGCTGCCGCACAGGGTGTGGATCTCGTCGACGATCACCGAGTGCACGGTACGCAGGATGTCGCGGGCGCGCGGGCTGGTGAGGATGAGATAGAGCGATTCGGGCGTGGTGATCAGAATCTGCGGCGGATCGGTGACGAGCTTGCGACGGTCGCTGGCCGAGGTGTCGCCGGTGCGAACGGCACTGCGAATGGCCGGCAACGGCAGGTCGAGCTCACGAGCCACCTCGCGGATACCGCGCAGCGGCTCGCGCAGGTTGCGGGCGATGTCGTTGTTGAGCGCTTTGAGAGGGCTCACGTAGAGGATCTGGACGCCCTCGAGGTCGGGGTTCTCTAGCAGGTCGTTGGCCACCTGGTTGATGCCCCATAGAAAGGCAGCCATGGTCTTGCCCGAGCCGGTGGGCGAGAGGATGAGGGTATGCTCACCAGCGGCGATGGCCGGCCAGCCCAGCGCCTGTGGCGGCGTCGGCTCGCCGTATTGCTGCTGGAACCAGGCCGCCACAGGCGGCAGGAAGCGTGCCAGGATGTCATCTGCAGATTGCTGTGGCATAGGTTTGACCCGTGGCCTGAGAACAGGCACAATCAACTACCGCCGCCTGGCAGAATGCGGCAGCGGGCTCTGATAGAAAGGCGCCGCAAGATGAATGAGATGATACGATTGTACGAGCGGCCACTCAACCAGGTCAACTATATGATCGCAGGCTGGGAGCAGTGGGCCGATGCCGGTGAGAACTCGTCGGGCTTGCCCGCTTACCTGATCGAGCAACTGGGCGCCCGCCGCGTGGCAGAGATCAAGGGTGACGAGTGCTATCTCTTTCAGATGCCAGGCACACATCACCTGATGCGGCCGCAGGTCAAGCTCAAGAACGGGCACTGCGTCAGCATGTCTGAGCACCGCAACGAACTCTGGTTCACTCATATCGGCGACAAAGGATTGTACATCTTCTTGGGCGAAGAGCCCCATCTCAATGAAAAGGCCTATGCCAACGCCTTTTTCGACCTGGTGCAAGAGGTCGGCATCCGTCGCGTGGTGAGCGTGGGCGGTGTCTATGGCGCCATGCCCTTTGAGAAGGAGCGCGAAGTCTCGTGCGTCTATAGCCTGCCGCGCCTGCGCCAAGAGCTTGGTCGCTATGCGGTGCGCTTTTCGAACTATGAGGGCGGCACCACAATCGGCAGCTTTTTGGCCTACCATGCCGAGTTGCGCGGCATCGAGATGGTAGCAATGAACGCCTTTTCGCCTGCCTACGAGTTTGTGCGTATGGGCATCACCGTGCAGGCCATGCGCGTCGAAGAGGACTGGAAAAGCTGGTACGACCTGATGCGGCGCATCGACTATATGTTTGGCTTGGGCCTGGACCTGTCGGACCTCGAAGAACGCGCTCAGAACCTGGTCGATGCCTGGGTGACCAAGATCGACGAGTTGGATGCCAAACACGCAGAGTTGGGCGTCAAGGATTATCTGTCGTCGATCGCCGCTGACTTTGTAGAGCGCCCCTTTGTGCCGCTCGATCAGGCCTGGAGCGAACTCGACGAGCTGTTGAACGACAATGACGAGCAGGGAGAGTGAGGACCTCTGAGCGAGGATGTTGAGGAGCCGTTGGAAGGCCAGGCGCCAGCGATGAAGATCATCACCAGCCACGAGCGCGCCGACATGGACGCCCTGGCATCCATGTATGCGGCCAGCCTGCTCTATCCCGACCATGACGTGATCTTGCCGATCAAGCTCAACCGCAACGTGCGTGACTATGCCATGTTGTATCAGGACGAGCTGCCCTTTGGCGATCGCGAGCGCATCGGGCGGCGCACCATCACCGATGTTCTGCTGGTGGATACGCAGGCCATCTCTCCCATGCGTGGTATGTCGCCGCGCACGCATATCCAGGTGATCGACCACCATGAACTGCAAGAGCAGGATCAGCAGGTCAGCATCATCCAGCGCGAGACGGTGGGAGCCTGCACCACGCTGCTGCTCGAGCGGATCCACGAACGTCAAGTGGCGTTGACGCGGGTGGGCGCCACGCTGCTGCTGATGGGTATCTATGAGGACACGGGGGCGCTCTCCTTCTTGACCACCACCCACCGCGATGCGCGCGCCGCGGCCTGGCTGCTCGAGGCCGGCGCCGACCTGGAGCTGCTCAACGAGTTTCTTTCGCGGCCACTGACCACCGAGCAGCGGCAGGTGCTCGACACGCTGCTCGTTACGGCGCAGATGCACTCGGTAGCGGGGCGCACCGTGTGCCTCGCTACCATCGTTCTCGATCGCTATGTCGATGAGCTGTCGGCGCTGGTTCATTCGCTGATGAGCGTGTACGAGCCCGACGCCTGCTTGATGCTGGCCCAGTTCGAGGGCGATATTCAGGTCATTGCGCGCAGCAGCACCGATGCCATCGATGTGGGCGCCCTGCTGCGGCAGTTTGGCGGCGGCGGGCACGACAAGGCGGCTGCGGCGCGCGTCGAGGACGTCGACGTGGCCACCCTGCAGCGCGAGCTGCTGGACGCCCTGGCCCAGGCGACCACGCCGCCCGTGCGGGTGCGCCAGATCATGTCGACCAATGTGCACACGCTGTCGGCCGACATCACCATTCGCGATGCGGCCCAGCTTATGCGGCGGTATGGCCATGAGGGCTTTCCTGTGGTCAGCGAGGACGAGCGGCTGGTCGGTATCGTCACTCGTAGCGATATCGACCGCGCCCTGCATCATCGCCTGGGCGAGATGCCGGTGCGTACTGTGCTCTACACCGGCTCGGTGAGCGTCGACCCAGAGATGCCGGTAGAGCGCGTACAGCAGGTGATGATGGAGCACAGCCTGGGGCAGGTGCCCGTGGTGCAGGACGGCCGGTTTGTGGGCATTGTCACCCGCACCGACCTGATCAAACTATGGACGCCCAACCGCCGCACCTCACGGGCCAATGGCATCCCCAGGCTGATGGATGAGGCGTTGCCGGGCGGCCTGCGCGAGCTTTTGCTCACAGCGCGCGACGTGGCCAACGATCTCGGCTATGCCCTCTATGTGGTGGGTGGCTTTGTGAGAGACCTGCTGCTGGGGGCCCCCACGCTAGATCTCGATCTGGTGGTCGAGGGCGACGCCATCCACATGGCGCGTGAACTGGCCCCACGCCTGGGCGCACGTGTTCGCAGCCATGGCCGCTTTGGCACCGCCAAGATCATCCTGCCAGACGATCGCCCTGATGGCGTGCCCGCCGCGCTGGATTTTGTGACGGCCCGTACCGAGTTCTACGAGCGGCCCACGGTGCTGCCCACCGTTGAGCGCAGCTCGATCAAGCAAGACTTGTACCGGCGAGATTTCACCATCAATACCATGGCGATCTGTCTCGATCGGGGGCGCTATGGCGAACTGCTCGATTTCTACGGAGGCGAGCGCGACCTGCAGCAGCGGCGCATTCAGGTGCTGCATAATCTGAGTTTTGTCGAGGACCCCACGCGCATTCTCAGAGCAGTGCGCTTTGAGCAGCGGCTGGGCTTTGAGATCGAAGAGCGCACGGCCAAGCTGATGGACGATGCCCTCGAACTGCTCGACCACGTCACCGGAGAGCGCCTACGCCACGAGATCTACCTGTTGCTGGCCGAGGCTGAGCCCGAGAAGGGGCTAGAACGCCTGGGGCGCATGGGGGCGTTGGCTCACATCCACCCTGCGTTGCACTTTGGGCGCGATATGGCCGAGCTGTTCGTTCGTCTGCGGCAGCGCTTTTGTGTCTGGCCGGCGCCCGAACAAGAGGGGGGGACAGATGCCAGCGACGACCAGGAGCCCGACGCTCCGGCCCTGGGCCTGGCCTATCTGGCATTGCTGACCAGTAGCATGTCTGCTGGGGAGCTGAGCGCGCTGGTGACGCGTCTGCACTGCTCGAGCCGCGATGCGCGGCTGCTCGGCGAGGTGGCAGCGCTGCGCGAGAGCCTGTCAGACCTGGGCGCTGTGGCGATGTTGCGCAGCACCCTCTTCCATCTGCTCAAACCCTACTCGCGCGAGGCGCGTTTTGTGCTGTCGGTGCTGGCAGATACAGACGTGGTGCGTGCGCGGCTCGATCTCTATGAACGCGAGCTCGCCGCGACGGCGCCAAGCGTCGATGGTCACTTTCTGCGGTCGTTGGGGCTACCGCCCGGGCCGATCTATCGCGCCATCCTCGATCGCGTACACGTGGCGCTGCTCGATGGCCAGATCACGACGCTGGAGCAGGAGCGAGCCCTTGCAGACGCCCTGGCGCAGCAAGCGCTCAAGTCTCAGCGCTAAAAGATGCGCGCGATCTCGTCGCGTTCGAACAGCGGTAGTGGTTCGCGTTGCCCGTGGCGCAAAAGCCAGACGCCCTCTTGAGGCGGTGTGGCCTCAGCGATGATGGCCGCCGCATAGCCTGCATCGGCGAGCCGCCGCAACAGCCCCTGCGAGTGCTCGGCCGCCACAGCCACCACCAGCGCTCCTGACGCGATGGTGCCCAGCGGGTCGAGCCCCAGCTTTTCGCACAGGATACGCCCCTCCGGCGCCAAAGAGATGGCCTCATGCTGCACCTCGAGGCCGATGCCTGCTGCCATGGCCAGCTCGTGCAGGCCGGTGGCCAGGCCGCCCTCGGTGGGGTCATGCATGGCGTGCACACCGGGCCAACTGGCGGCCAGGCGCGCTGGCTCGAGCACCGAGATGCCGGGGTCGAAGAGAAAGTTCTGTGCCCGCGCAATGGTATCGGCAGACACGCCCAGACTGCGCAGCAGGGGGGCCTTTTCGCGGGCGATGATCGCCGTGGCCTCGATGGGGATGCTCTTGACCAGCACGATGTGGTCGCCCACGCGCGCGCCAGAGGTGGTCAGCAGGGCCTCTTTGGGCGCCTCGCCGATCATTACCCCCACCACGATGGGCCGCGACAGAGCGTGCACCACTTCGGTGTGGCCGCCCACCGGCGTGATGCCCAACGCGCTGCATGCCTGGTGAATCTGTGCGAAAATGCCTTCGACCAGGGCAGGCGTGGTGTGTCCCTCGGGCAAGAGCACCGTGTTGAGCATCCACAGGGGCTGGGCACCACTGGTGGCTACGTCGTTGGCGTTGACGTGGACGGCATACCAGCCGATCTGATCGGTGGCAAAGGTGATGGGGTCGGTCTTGATGACCATGTAGCGGTCGCCATTGTCGATGACGGCGACGTCTTCGCCCACGCCAGGGCCGGCGATCAGGCGGCCGTTGCTGCTGGCATACTGAGCCAACAGTCTCTGCATGTATTCGAGGGGTAGCTTGCCCGTCGGAAAGATCGGTTGGTGTGTCATGCGCTCGGACCCGTGATGATGGTGCTCAAAGACCTACTGTACGCCGCCACCAGAGAGACGCCAAACGGGGGCCAAGCCAGAGCTCGACCCCCGCGAGCGATGTCAGACGGTCGCGTCAGTTGTGGTTCTTGGCAGGGAAGAGCAAGAACACCAGGTTCAGCAGAATGCCGATAACCGCCGAGGTGGCGATGGCCGGCAGCCCGTCGGGAAAGACGCCCGGAACTGCCAGCGGCAGGTTGCCACCGGGGAACATCGAGCCGCCGATGCCCACGATCAAGATGACAGCGCCGATGGCCAGCTGTTTGGGGTCGAACAGGTCGACCTTTTCGGACTGCATCAACGCCACGCCCTGCAGGCCGATGACGCCGAACAAAAAGATGGCCAGGCCGCCGGTGACGGCAGTCGGCAGCGTCTCGACCACGGCGGCCAGTTTGCCGAAAAAGCCCAGCACCATGGCGATCACGCCGGCAGCCACCAGAACGGGCACCGAGTAGTTGCGCGTAATGGCCATCAGCGAGTTGTTCTCGCCATAGTTGGTGCCGGGGCAGCCGCCCAGAAAGCCGTTGATGGCGTCGCCCACGCCGTCGAGGATCAGGTTGAGGCCGATGAGCCGCTTGATATTGAGCGGCTTGCGCCCCAACTGCTCGGCGAGCTGGTCGACGTAGAGGCTGATCTGGTAGAGGTGGGCCGTGGACTCGGGGATGGTGGCAATGGCGATGGGGGCGATGGCCAGGATGGCCGACCACTTGAACACCGGCAGGGTAAAGTTGGGCACGCGCGCCCACTCGGCCGCTACTACCGGCGCAAAGATGTGTCGCAACGTCGTGTTCATGCCGTCGCCAAAGGTCATCATGCTGCGCGCAGGCCCCAACGAGGACAGGAACTGCCCTGCCTCGATGCCCTTGGCGAGCACATAGCCGCACAGCGCCCCCAACAGCACCGGAATCATGCTGACAAAGCCCTTGCCGCGTAGATACGCCGAAAAGACGATCGTCATCAGCGCCGTAAAGGCGGCCACGAGCCAGCCTGCCGAGGCCATATCGAGCGCTGTCTTGGCCAGCGAGATGCCGATCACGATGGCTACCGAGCCGGTGATGATGGGCGGCAGCACCTTGTCGAGCGCCTCTTTGCCCACCGCTCGAATGACCAGGCCGGCCAGAATCGACACCACGCCGGTGGCGATGATGCCGCCCTGGGCCACCCGCACGCCGCCTGCCTCGGCGCCGACGATGGCCGCCACGGCAGCGATATACGAAAAGCTCGAACCATAGTACAGCGGGATGCGCATGCCCGAGCCCAACAGGGCGATGACGGTGGCCAGGCCGCTGGCAAACAGCGTGACGCCCACATCAAAGCCGGTCAGGATGGCCACCAGCACCGTCGCGGGGAACATGGTGATGACGTGCTGAAAGCCAAGGGCGACCATTGCCGCAAACGGCGGACGGTCTTGGGGCAGATAGCCGACATGTTTGGTTTGGGTAGCCACAGAGATCTCCTTTCCACCAATTCGACACGCTCGTCTGCCACACCATTGTGCCTTTGATGGCCACCATCGGCCGCGACCGAAACCCCGGCACGAGAGCCAAACGCATCATAGCGGGGTGACTGGCACAAGGCGCAAAAAAAACGGAGACCAGAGGGTCTCCGCTGCTATCGCAATGGCAAGGTCGCGCCCATCAAGGGCGCGAACGCCTCCCACAGTGCCAATGTGTCCATGTCGCTGCGCTTCTCTCGTGCAAAACTGCGAGATTGTAACCAGAGACGCCTATGATGTCAAACACAACTGGCCTGTAGCGGCATCGAGCCTGCCAATGCCCCGCGATGTGGCCACGATCACCTCGCTCACCATGCCGAGGAATAGGCCATGTTCGACCACGCCAGGGATGGCATGCAGCGCAGCGGCGAGGGCCTGGGGCTCAAAGGGCTCGGCATAGCGGCAGTCGAGGATATAGTTGCCTTCGTCAGTGACATAGGGTTGGCCGTCACGCAGACGCAGTGTGGGCTCGCCGCCCGTGCGCGCCACAGCGTCGCGGGTGCGCTGCCAGCCAAAGCGCACCGCCTCGACGGGCACGGGGCTCACGATGCCCAGGCGCGGCGAAAGCTTGCGGTCGTCGACGACGATGATTTGGCGTATGGTGCTGTAGGCGACGATCTTTTCGCGCAGCAAAAAGCCCCCCAGGCCTTTGATGACGTTCATCTGTGGATCGACCTCATCGGCGCCGTCGATGGTCAGGTCGACACGCGGCTGAGCGTCCAGGTCGGTCAGAGGGATGCCCAGGGCCTTGGCCAGTGTGGCAGTCTCGATCGAGGTGGGCACGCCCAGGATGTCATGCAGCTCGTGACGGCGCAGACGCTCGCCCAGGTGCAGCGTCGCAAAGCGCGCCGTAGAGCCACTGCCCAGCCCCACCACCATGCCGTCCTGCACCAATTCGGCGGCGCACACACCCACCTGCTGCTTTAGCGTGTCGATGTTCATCTGCTCTGCCCCTCAAAGGACTGCAGCGATTATAGCCCGCTCGTAGCATTGCTGCCAGCGGCAGAGTCCCTGGTCGAGGTTTGACGCTCATCTCGCCAGACGGCTATAATCCGGCCCGAAGAGGGCTTACGAGTGAGAAGGAGCCGATGCTTTATTTGAGCCTGGACCTGCGCGTCTCTGACTGGGACCCTGCCTCCCGGAGCGCTCTGGTCGAGGTGCTGAACTCGCCTGCTGGCGAGGCGCCACCGCAGCGTGTACGCCTCGAGATCGACCCGGCGCGGCAGGGCGAGCGGCTGCTTTACACCGAAGGCAACGCGCAGCGCCTCGGTGAGCAGCTCTGGCAGAGCATCATGGTGGGCGAGATTCGCGATGCCTGGAGCCGTAGCTATCAGCGCGCTATCGATCGCCGCCGCGGCCTACGCCTGCGCGTACACAGCGATGACTGGCGCTTGGCGCAGCTGCCCTGGGAGCTCGCTTATGATCCCGCGCGACAGGAATATCTGGTGTACGACCGTCGCTTGTCGGTGGTGCGCTACGCGCGCATACCCAGCCCGCAGCCGGAGCCTGTGGCAACCGGTCAGCTGCACGTGCTGCTGGTGGCCGCCTCTCCTCGTGATCAGGCGCCGCTCGATTGGGAGCGAGAGATTGAGCTGCTGCAGATAGCCCTGCAAGAGCTGGTGGACGAGGGGCGCATTGTGCTGAGTGTGTGCGAGCACGCCACGGCGCAGCGGCTGCAAGACCGACTGATGGAGACCATGCCCGAGGTGGTGCACTATGTAGGGCATGGCGAGTACGATGCCACGCGGCAGACTGGTGCGCTGCTGGTCGAGACCGCCAACGGCGAGTCGGCACGCCTAGAGGCCCATGCTGTGGCGCGCCTGCTGTGCCGCTATCGCACGCAACTGGTCTTTCTCAACGCCTGCGACACGGCCCGCGGGCAGGCCATGGGTCTGGCGGCGGCGCTGATGCGCGGCGACATGCCCGCAGTCGTGGCTATGCAGTGGCCCGTCAAAGACGATGCCGCCATGCAGTTTGGGCGGGCGTTCTATCGCGGCATCTCGCACGATCTGACGGTGGATGAGTGCATGTCTGAGGGGCGCCTGGCCGTGAGCACCGCCGGCGGCGAGCCTGCCGACTGGGGAGCGCCGGTGCTGTTCATGCGCTCACTCTCGGGTAACCTGTGGGTGCCCAGCGGGCAGTCATCCGCCTCGCAGGCCGCAGGTGCATCTGTCGTGACGGCTACAACGCAACCGGCGGTCGTTGGGGGTGAGAGCCGCTTTCTCACGGGCAGGCCTTTGCGCGCAGGCCAGGATGCCGGCCTGATGCTACGACGCGATGAGCTGGCGCGGATACTCAAGCGCGCGCGGCTGCCAGCCGTCTCGCAGTATATCGCTGTGCTGGGCTCGCAGTACAGCGGCAAGACCACACTGCTGTTGCAGGTCAAAGATGCGCTGCAGGCCGAGCAGGCCTGCCTGTACTGCGACCTGGGCGTGCTGCACGATGCTGATCTCACCACCTGTTGTCGCCACCTCGCCTTTGAAGTCGCGCAGCAACTTGGGGCCCGACTGACAGCCAGGCAGGGCGGGGCGCTGCGCCGTCTTTCGAGCAGGATACTTGGTCAGCCCGCAGTGAGCGCCAGTCTGCTGGCCGAGGAACAACTGGCGCGCGTGCAGACGCCCGAAGAGCTGGTGGGGGTGCTTGAGGCCCTGTCGGCAGCCAGCCCCAGCGCGCGCATCACGCTGCTGGTTGACCAGGTAGACCGCCTGCCCGAAGATGTGGCTGTGGCCCTGCTGGGGGCTCTGCGCAGCATGTTGTTGACGGCACGCTGCGGTGGCAGCCCTCTGGCCAAGTATTTGGTGGTGTTGGCGGGCTCGTTGCGCTTGCAGGGTTGGCTTAACAGGCGCAACTCGCAACCTGGCTCGTTCGAGCGGCTGTATCTGGGTGAACTCGATGCCTGGCAGGTGGCGGGCGCGCTGGGTCAGTTCAGCCGCCTGGGCGTGCCCGTCGACGAGCAAGCGCCGCGCCTGGTGCTCGAGGCGACCGGTGGCCACCCCTACCTGACCATGCGGCTGTGCGCCTGGCTCGAGCGGCTGCAGCCGGCAAGCATAGACGCGTCTGCCATCGAAGACGCGGTGGCCAACATGCTGGCCTCGGATGGACACCTGGCCGAGACGGTGGAGCGTGTAATGGCCGATGCCGGCCTGCAGGCCAGCATGCAAGCGGTGTTGGCGGGTGAAAGCCTACGCTTTGTTCGCAGCGACGCTGCGCTCTCGGCGCTGGAGCTCATCGGCGTCATCACGCCGACCACGCCTGTGCGTGTGCGCAGCCGCCTCTATGAGCTGGCGCTGCGCGCCAGGTTGCCCAGGGCCACGCCGGCCGCCAACACTGTTGCGGCCACCATAGCCCCCAAAGAGGAGACGAGATGAAGACGCTCTGGACGCCACGCAGCATCTATCTGTACATGGTCTGCCTCATCACGCTGGTCATGATGATTGTGGGCAGCGTCAACCTGATTAAAGCGGGTACTGAGATGGCCTACCCTCAACCGCGGCCCTATCCGCAGTATGCTATCAAAATGCCAGACGCAGAGCCCCTGGACGCCGAGGCCGAGGCACGCTTTTACGAGGAGCAGCAGGCGGCCGAACGCGAGTGGGCACGCCGCAATGCCGTTCTGTCGATGGTGGGTAACGGCGCCCTGCTGGTCATTGCGGCGCCTCTCTACCGCTATCACTGGCGACAGGTGCAGCGAGAGCGCGAGATGTCTCAAACCTGACCGCCTCTGGTTGACAGGCTGCTCCCTGTACCCTAGAATAACGGTCAAATCTCACACAGGAGCCACTATCTTGAAGAGGCCGTCGCTGGGGCTCGTACTGGTTGCCGTACTGCAGATCATTCCCATCGTCATCATGCCACTGGGCACTCTCAAAGGCATGGGCATTGAGGTGTGGACGCCGCTCGTGGCCTTGTTCGCTTTGCTGGGGGTGTCTCTGCTGCTGCGCCGTGGTTGGAGCCGCGTGGCCAGCATCTTTGTGCAGGGGTTCAACATCCTCGTGCGTCTGCTGATGGGTGTGAGCAATGTGGTGGCCTCTGATAAGGTGGGCACAGGCTTTAATGGCGAACTGACAGTGACGTTTGCGATCTCGATTCTGCTCTCGGCCGTCGTCCTCTACTACATCGACCAGCCCGACGTGCAGCTGCAGATGCAGAGCTGAGCTCGATACTGCGCAAGGCCAAGACGCCGGACCTGAGTCCGGCGTCTTTTCTTTGTTCAGATTGCCGCTACTGCTTTTCGTACACCTGGCCCTCGGCCGCTGGTGCCTCGGCGCGGCCCACCACACCGGCGAGCACGATCATGGTGATGAGATAAGGCGCCATGCGCATGAACTGCGATGGAATGGGCACGCGCAGAATCTGCATCTTGGCCTGGAAGGTGTCTGTGAACCCGAAAATCAGCGATGCACCAAAGGCGCCGAACGGGTCCCATTTGCCAAAGATCATCGCGGCCAGCCCGATAAAGCCTTTGCCCGAGGTCATCAACTCGTCAAAGCGGGGCACCGAGCCCAACACCAAGAACACCCCGCCCAGCCCGGCCACCATGCCCCCCAGCAGCACGTTGATGTAGCGCATGCGGAACACGTCGATGCCCAACGTATCAGCAGCACGGGGATGCTCGCCCACGGCCCGCGTGCGCAGCCCCCAACGAGTGTGGTAGAGCATCACGTGCAGCACAATGAGCAGCCCAAAGAGCAGATAGACGATCAGGTTGTTCTCAAAGAACACTGGCCCAAGGATGGGAATGCGCGATAGCACTGGCACCGGCCAGTTACTGAACTTGCCGGGGTTGTTGAGGTGCTGGTATTGCGTGAGGAACTTGGCGCTGATGAAACTGGTGCCCCCCGTCGCCAGGATGTTGATGGCGGTGCCGCTGATGATCTGGTTCACCTTGTAGCGTATCGACAGTACGGCCAAGAGCGCCCCCAGCGCCCCTGAGGACAGCACAGCGGCCAGCAGGCCGACCCACATGCTGCCCGCCAGGCTGCCCACCAGCGCCGAGACCATGGCGGCCGTGAGCATCATGCCCTCGATGGCGATGTTGACGATGCCCGAGCGCTCACAGAGGATGCCGCTCAGAGCGGCCAAGGCGATGGGCGTGGCGCGCTGAACGGCGGTCTCGAGGATGCCGATCAGGTTCAGGCTCTGATCGCGTGCGGCCCATGTCAAAAAGCCCAGCACCAAGAGCCCTGCCACGAGCCCCAGCACCAGGTCTTGCGCTCGCCCAAAGCCCCGCACAAGCTGCACCACGCCCAGGGCCACCGCGACCAGCGCCATGGCATAGAGGCTGGCCAGCACCGGCAAGGTGACGTTGGGTATGGGCGTTGCAGCCGTCTGCCGGCCTGGGTTAAGGCCAAAGGTGGCCAGCTGCCCCGGGCTCGAAGAGCGCACGAAGAAAACGTAGATGATCAGCCCCATGGCGATAAAGGTCATACCCAGCGCTCTGCTCCGCCGCTTGGCCTCGGGGTCGACGATCGTTACCACAGCGCTCATGCCTGCACCCCCTCTACGATGTCGGCCTCTGGGGGCTGTTCTTGGGCGCGGCGCTGCTTGATGCGGTAAATAGCCCGGATGATCTCGGGAGCGGCGATAAAGATGATGATCATCGCCTGCAAGATGGAGATGATGTCGATGGGGATCTGCGCCACTGACTGCATGCGCGTGGCCCCCGCACGCAGTGTACCAAAGAGCAGCGCCGCCAGCACAACCCCCAGTGGGTGGCTGCGCCCCAGCAGAGCCAATGCGATCGAATCAAACCCGTATCCCGCTGAAAAGGCATTGGGCATGTAGTAGATCAGGCCGGTGATGTCGTTGGCCCCCGCAAGGCCGGCCAGGCCACCGCTCAGGAACATGGCCAGCACCATGCTGCGCGTGAGGCTGATGCCCGCATAGCGGGCGGCGCTGGGGTTGGCGCCCACTGTGCGTAGCTCAAAGCCGATCGTAGTCTTGAACAACAGCCAGTAGACCAACAGGGCCATCACCAGCGCCAGAAAGAAGCCGGCATGGAAGCGGATATCGCCTCCGAAGAAGCGCGGCAGCCGAGCGCTGACCTCGATCTCGGGTGAGATCGGGCGAAAGCCGCCCGGTCGCATCATCGGCCCGTTGAGCAGCCAGTCGCTCAACGCAAAGGCGATATAGTTCATCATGATGGTGTTGATGACCTCATGGCCGCCGGTCTTGGCCTTGAGCCAGCCCGGGACAGAGCCCCATAACCCACCGCCCACAATACCCGCCAGCAAAGTAAGCGGCAGGTGCACCCACAAGGGCAGGCCTTTGAGGCTGTAGCCCACGAACACCGACGTCAGGCCACCCACAAAGTACTGTCCTTCGGCACCGATGTTGAACATGCCAGCCCGAAAGCCCAGCGCCACTGCCAGGCCCGTCAGGATGTAGGGCGTAGAGGTGACCAGGCTTTCAGAGAGCGGATAAAAGGCACGGTTCAGCAGTGAAGGATCGCCGCGCAACCAGGCGGCCAGGGCCTGGGCCATCTGCCTGGGGTTGCCGATCGAACCTTCGAACAGCGCCACATAGGCCACGCGCACGGCGCGCCACGCGGCCCTGAGGCCTACGGCGGGCTTTTGGAAAAAGGTGAAATGGATCGTCACCCCTGGCCCCAGCTCAGGGTAGAGGGCGCGGGCCTCGTCGAGGCCGATCTGGGTGGTGGCATCGCGCACATCGCCCACCACGCGCAGTTGCTTGCCCTTGACCTCGACGGCATCGCCGATGACAACCTCGTTGGGGTGCCTCCAGAGGGCCTCTTCGAGCGAGATCTCGGTCTCGGGGTTGGTAAAGGGCACGGCCACCTGTCTGGGGATGCGCGTGAACGCAGCGATGACCTGCAAATCGCTGACGATGATCAGCAGGCCTCCCAGAATCAGAGCGGTGACAATGGCCAGGAGCGGCATCAGCAGCGCCTGCAGGCGCTCATCACGGTTGTGCGGTGACCGGCTCATGAACCACTCACCTCCTCTGGCTGCGGCTGGGCCTGGGCATTGCTCACGCCCGCCATGAGCAGGCCAAGCTGGTCACGGCCGGCCTCATCGGCAGGCAGGTCAGCCATCAACTCGCCCCTGAACATGACCAGTATACGGTCGGCCAACTGCATCACCTCGTCGAGTTCTGACGAGATGAGCAGCACGCCAGCGCCGCCATCACGTTGAGCGATAATCCGACTGTGGATGTACTCGATCGAGCCCACGTCGAGACCACGGGTAGGCTGTGAGGCGATCAGCAACTGGATGGGCCGGTTGAACTCGCGTGCCACGATCACCTTTTGCTGATTGCCACCTGAGAGATTGCCGACGGCCGTGTCGATGCCGGGTGTGCGCACGTCAAAATCCTGGACGAGCTGCCGGGCCGAGGCGTCGATGACGTCTCGTTGCAGGCCGATGCCCCTGGCAAAGGGGGGGCGGTAGTAGGTGTTGAGGATCAGATTGTCAGACACGGCAAAGTCGAGCACCAGGCCGTCTTGCTGACGATCCTCGGGCACGTAGGCCACGTCATGCTCGATGATCTGGCGCGGCGAGGCATTGGTCACATCGTGACCGTCGATGCGCACCGTGCCCGAGATGCTCGGACGCATGCCGGTGAGGGCCTCGACCAGCTCGGTCTGGCCGTTGCCCTGTACGCCGGCCAGCCCCACGATCTCGCCCTGGTGCACCTCAAAAGATACGTTCTTTACAGCGAGCTGGTGGCGGTCGTCGAGTACGTCGAGGCCAGACACCTCGAGCACTGACTCTTGGGGGCGAGCTGGCGACTTGTCGACAGACAGAGACACGGAACGGCCCACCATCATGGTGGCCAGGGCCTCTTCGGTGGTCTCTGCGGGCGTTGTCTCGCCAACTTTGCGGCCACGCCGCAGCACCACGACGCGATCGGCCAGCTCCATCACCTCGTTGAGCTTGTGGCTGATAAAGATGACCGACTTGCCGCCAGCCACCAGGCGACGGATGATGACAAACAGATCGAGCACTTCCTGAGGCGTCAGGACGGCGGTGGGCTCGTCGAGGATGAGGATGTCGGCGCTGCGGTAGAGCACCTTGATGATCTCAACGCGCTGCTGGACGCCCACCGGCAACGTGCGGATGATGGCCTCAGGGTTGACGGCCAGCCCGTAGGCCTCAGAGATCTCACGGACGCGTGCAGCGGCACGACGACGGTCTAGAAAGATGCCGCGGTGTACCAGCTCGTCGCCGAGCATAACGTTCTCGGTGACGGTGAGCGGTGGCACCAACATAAAGTGTTGGTGCACCATACCCACGCCCTGGCGGATGGCGTCTTGCGGGCCAGAGATGACCACCTCTTGGCCGTTGATGCTGATGCGGCCGCTGGTGGGCGCATACAGCCCGTACAGGATGTTCATCAGCGTGCTCTTGCCAGCGCCGTTCTCACCGAGGAGAGCCAGAATCTCGCCCTGGTGCAGCGACAGGTCGATATGGTCGTTGGCGATGACACCTGGAAAGACCTTGGTGATGCCCTCTAGCTGCAAGATGGGGGCCATGCTCTCCTCCACGGTGGCGGCACGGGCAATATGCATTCTGCGGGCATTCTACTCGCCGAGGGGGGCTTTGGGCAAGCTGTCTCCTCTTGGGTGGCACGCGCAGACAGAAAAAGGGAGCGGGTTTAGACCCGCTCCCTTTCAGTGGCTGCTGGCTACAGGGGTGCTATTCGCGCCCGCGAGCAAGCGCCTCATTTGAAAGCTGCACGGCCTCATCCAGGGCGGTCTGGGCATCGGCGATGCCTTCGAACACCTTGGTCATGGCCTCTTCGGCGTAGGTGCGCATCTCTTGCTCGCCTGCAACGGCGGGGCCTGGCTGCGCAGCCGGCATGATGACCTCGACCTGCTCTTTGACGATGGGGTTCTCGGCAAAGTAGTCGTCCAACAGGGCGGCTGCCGAAGCGCGTACGGGCATATAGCCAGAGGCGCTGCCCCACTTGGCGGTCTGCTCGGTCGAGCTAAAGAACTTCATGAACAACCAGGCGGCCTTTTGCTTGGCCTCGGTCGTCTTGAACATCACCAGGCTGCCACCGTATAGCACGGTGCCTGGCTTGTCGGGGTTCAACTGCGGCGGCAGCGTGTGGCCGTATTCCTTGACCAGATTGCCACTCTCTTCGACGGCCTGCTGGTAGTAGAACGTGCCAGAGGTCGAGCCAAAGGTAAAGGCCACGTTCCCCTTGCCAAACTCGGCCTGGTCGGCGTACGACCCCTCGGGCTTGACGGCGGCGCCGGCGTCGATCAGGCGCTTCATCATCTCAAGCGTCTCGACGGCCTCGGCATCGTTAAAGATGGCCTCGGTCTGGTCGGCGTTGGTGCGAGCCGTGCCACGGCTCAACAGCCAGCTGTCGAGCGTTGAAGCGTTCTCATAGTAGGCATAGCCGATTTTGCCTGTCTGTTCGGTGACGGCCAGGCACATCTCTTCGAACTCTGCCCAGGTCTTGGGCGGGGCGTCGTAGCCGGCCTCTTTCAAGAGATCGAGGTTATACCACATGCCCTCGGCGCTCTTGGCAAACGGGAAAGTATAGTACTTGTTGCCGTATGCGGGGAAGCGCCCCTCGGCCAGGTAGCCTGGGTAGATGTCGGACAGGTCTTCGGCGGTGAGGCCGAGCTCGGCGTCATTGATGTACGGATCCAGCTCTTGCACCACACCGGCCTTGAGATAGTCCGAGACCATCGAAGGATAGGACACGGCCAGATCGGGCGTGCCGCCGGCGGCGATGGCTGCCACGAGCTTTTTGTAGAGGCTGGTATAGTCGCCCTGGTAGGTGGCGATCACATTGATCTCGGGGTACTTGGACTCAAAGTCGGCGATGATCTCGTCGAGGAGCTCACCGCGGAAGCTGTCTGGCGCCTGGTTGTGCCAGAACACCAGGTT